>Ga0074193_1000443_pt1 | contig 70409 bp, 63 predicted proteins | sample EPASupsiteHSE605_FD_64523 | JGI IMG/M metagenome (GOLD analysis project Ga0074193, IMG submission 64523) | Bioremediated contaminated groundwater from EPA Superfund site, New Mexico - Sample HSE6-05 | ecosystem: Environmental > Aquatic > Deep subsurface > Groundwater > Contaminated ...
GTAGTATACCCCTTACCACTTAAGTCTATAAAACGATTTGAAAAATCAATATTTCCAACGAGTAAACTCACTATAGGCATTATAATATCATTAACTAAAGAAGTAACTATCTTTCCAAAAGCAGCTCCAATTACAACACCTACAGCCAAGTCAATAACATTACCCTTTAATGCAAACTGCTTAAATTCTTTTAACATTTTATCATCTCCTGTAAATTATATGAATTTTATTTACTCCCACCCTTTCCAAGTTTCTGGTTCATATCCTATAGTTGCATTACTACCATTTCTTACAATAGGGGTTTTGAAGAGTTTAGGATTTTTTAAAAGTATTTCTTCTTTAACGCTAGTATTTCTTATGTGCTCCATATTAAGGGTTTTAAATTCCTTTGAATTTATATTAATAAGATTGTTTAATCCTACAGAAGCCTTTACGCTTTCTAATTCTCTTTTGCTTAATCCCTTTTCATTCAAATCAATAAACTGGTATTTAATTTTTCTTTCTTTAAAATACCTTTCTGATTTTTTAGTGTCAAAGCATTTACTAATTCCAAAAATTTGTATATTCATATTTCCTCTCCTAAGTATTTTAAAATTTAAGAGTCAAAGATACAATCATATAAACACTATATTTTATAAGATATACTTTATTATAATATTTATAAAGCTTTTTCCCAACAGTTACATATAAGAAAAACAAAATAAATATCAATGCACTAACAACTAATTTCCCTTTGATAAAATAAATAATTATCCAAATAAATATAGCAATTACGCCATCTATAAGTCTTTCATTTTTCATGAAAAACCCCTTATCTTTTGGTATTAAATTTAAATCAAAAATTAATATTTTAGAAGCAACTGTTGAAGCATAAGCTAAGATTATTATCGAAACAGCATATTTTAAATATTCAATGTGCTCAATATTTTTTTCTCCAAGATCTTTTCCAAGGGTAAGAGTAAGAAAAAGTATAATAGCTATATGAATAGCTTGGTCAAATAAAAAATATAAAGTCTGCATATTCTTAAGAAGCATCTTTTTATTAATATAAAATTTTATATGATCAATGAAAAAGTGAATAAACCCTGATAAAAATCCAGAAATTATGCCTTTTATTCCAAATACACTTAAAAATAACATCTGTACCAAAATAACAATTAACGAATGAATCAAAACTCCTTTAATTGAAGAGGCTTTTTCTTTTGCTATTTTATCCGTTTGAAGTACAAAATCTCCAACTAAATGAGCCAATATAAAAATAACAAAAAAACTATTGTTCATCATTTGAATTTAACCTCTTCTTCATAACCCTATTAAAATATTCTACAACCTTAGGATCAAATTGCTTTCCTGAAAATTTATTTATTTCTTCCATGGCAATTTCATGTGAAAGTCCCTTCCTATAAGGTCTGTCAGTGGTCATTGCATCATAAGTATCCGCAACAGCAATAATTCTTGCTTCAAGGGGTATTTCTTCTCCTTTAAGTCCATCGCAATACCCGGTTCCATCAAATTTTTCATGATGATATTTTACCCCAGGTATTATTATATTTAAAGATTTCATTGTAGAAAGTATCTTAGAACCAATATTAGGATGTGTCTTCATAATAACAAACTCTTCATTATCAAGAGATGCTTGCTTATTTAGAATAGAATCCTTAATTCCAATTTTGCCTACATCATGAAGTAAGCCCATATATTCTAAGGTCTCTAACTTTTCTTCATCCATTCCCATTTCCTTTGCCATCCATAAGGAATATTCAGTGACTCTTTCTGAATGTCCATTAGTATATGGATCTTTTGCATCCACGGCACTAGCAAGAGCTTTTATGGAGTCGATAAAAAGCTCTTTAGTTCTTTTGAATAACTGTGCATTTTCAAGAGCTATTGCAATTTGACTGCACATTCCTTCAATAAATTTCTCATCCTTCTCAGTAAAAACTCCATCGCCTTTTTTATTGATTAACTGTATTACTGCTATGGTCTTGTCCTTATACTTTATAGGCAAAGTAAGCATAGCTTTTTGATTAAAATTAATCTTTCTGCCTATTTCTTTTTTTAGTCTTGAATCCTTATTTACATCTTTAATATTAAGATTTACTCCCTCTTTAGCTACCCATCCAGCCACGCCTTCACCCATTTTTAATCTGATTTCTTTTAATAAATCACCTTTTTCTCCTAGTGCTACCTGAAACCATAGTTCTTGCTTTTCTTCATCTACAATATAAAGTGAGCCTGCCTCAGCTAAAGTCTCATTTTTTGCAATTGTAATTATTTCTTCCATAAGCTTATTTAACTTAATATTTGAAGTTATCTTTCTTCCTATTTCAAAGAGATTTTTGTATTTTTTTAATTGAGCTTCTTTAATATATAAGAGGTACCCGAATATACAAAATAAAATAATAATAGTTATAGCAAAAACATAAATTGATACTTCCATGAGTCCACCTCCAATATAAAATAATCACTATTTAGAAACTGTAAATTCAAACATAATTGGCTTTCCAATGTATTGTTTATCAACTTCACCTCTAATATTTCCTTTTATATAAATTATATATTCATCTCCAAGGATAAAATTATCTCTATGTTTTATAACAATTGATTTTTTGTCTAGAGAAAGTTCTGGAGCTATACTTACTTCTAGATTTTTGCTTTTATTGTAAATTAAGATATTACCATTTATTGAATTTTCATCAATTTCCTTGCTGAAATTAATTTTCCATTGTTTATCTTCTTTAACTGTTTGCACTGGAGCAGTAGGTTTTAGAAGCTGGAAAAAGTTCCTGTCTTCATTTTTGATTAAAGGCAATACTCGTATAGAGTTATTCCAAGAATCACAAATATAAATATATCCTTTAGAGTAAAGTACATCCGTAGGTTTATTCAATTGTACAAGATTTCCATTAACATCACTATCATCTATAACTTCTGAACCAGCGATTGTAGAAACAGTACCATCAGTTTTTATTGCTCTAATCATATTGTTCCAGGTATCTGCAACCAGTAAAACTCCTTCATCAGTTATGCTAATACCTTTAGGAAAATTATATTTTGCCTCAGAGGGAGTTCCGTCACTATACCCTCCCTCAATATACTCTGTGTTTGCAATTTTATCATTAACACTTCCTGATATTGTAGTTACTTGTCCATTATATATCTTTCTTATAACCTGATTTCCTGAATCTGTTATATAAAATGCTCCCTTATTATCAATTATTACATCTGAAGGTTCATTAAATATAGCTTCATTTATTGCTCCATTTTTATATACTCCAGTTTCTCCTTGCACTCCTGCAAAAGTAGAAACTACTCCATTAGGAGTGATTTTTCTTATTACATTATTTAAACTATCTGCAACGTATAGATTATCATCTTTATCTATTGTAATTCCTGATGGAAGGTTAAATTTAGAAGATTTACCTTCCCCATTAGAAAATCCTGCTTCACCAGTTCCAGCAAAAGTATATACTTTATTATTACTGATCTTTCGAATTACATTATTTCCTGAATCTGAAATGAAAATATTCCCCTTAGAATCTACTACTGCATCTTTTGGCCTATTAAATTTTGCTTTCAATGCGTCTCCATCAACATAGTCTCCCATTGGAAATCCGTAGCTATCTTTTTTATCTATAGAGCCTGCTATTGTTGTTACACTATCTCCAGATATTTTCCTAATACAATTATTATAAGAGTCAACTACAATTATATCACCATCTTTATTAAGAACTATGCTGCTTGGATAATTAAATCCGCTTATGCTCATAGTTCCATCCTTTAAAATGTTTTGTCCAGACCCAGCCAAATTGCTCAATGAGGATAAAATTGGAGTTGAAGTAAATGTGAACTCCTTTACATCATAATTATTAGAGTTTTGAATTTTATACCTTACTGAAACTTTTTTATCTCCTGATAAATCCAGATTCATATCCGAGGAATAGTATGTCCATGCCCCATTATCAACTTTGATTTCCATTGATGATGTTAATCCTACTAACCTATTATTTAAATCATCAGCAGTTATTTCTAGAGCAAAGGCTTTTGTGTTAAACAAAGTACCCATAAATATATAACTTACGCAGCAAAATATAATTTTTTTCATATTTATCACAATATCTTCCTCATTTCATAAAAAATATTTATTTTTAGTAAAATAATCTTATCCCCTTTTTATATTTATTGTATAATGATGTTATAATTATACAATATCAAAAACAATATTACTTTTCAAACATTAATTTACAATAATCAGGAGGATTTAAATGTGAAAATAAAATCTCAATATCTTGCTTTAGCACTTATTTTTCTTTTCTGTATATTTTCTCAATATGATATCTTTGTAAAATTAGAAAATTATATAGAAGATTATCAATTTCAAAAACAAAAAGATCCTGACTCGGATATTGTTATTCTAGGAATTGATGAAAAAAGCTTAGAAGAATTTGGCACCTTTCCTTGGGATAGAAAAGTTTATTCAGAGCTTTTTGATATTTTATCTAAAGGAAAGCCAGCTGCTATCGGTGTTGATATACTTTTTTCAGATAAATCTGCATCACCTGAATCAGATCTTGCTCTTATAACCTCTATAAAAAATGTTGGAAATGTTGTACTAGCCTCCTATGGAAATATCGAAAGTACTTCTTATGAAAATATTGAAAGAAAATACAATAAAGATATTCGAAATATTGAAGTATCTACCATAGAAGAGCCAATGGAAGAATTAAAAGAAGTTAGCAAAAGTGGTTTTATCAATGTTTTCCCTAGCGATAAAGACGGTGAAATTATACGAAGATTTTACGATACAATCGATTATGACGGCAAAAAAATAAATAGTTTTGCTTATGAAATCTACAAGGAAGCTGTTGCAAATGGCTTAAACTCAGGAAAATTACTTACTAAACCAGATGAAATCTGGAATAAAAATTATATTGATTTTTCAGGAGACCCTGGAACCTTTGAATATCATTCTATAGCCGATGTTTTTGACGGTACGATAGATCCTTCATATTTTGAAGGTAAAATAATCTTAATTGGACCATATACAGTAGGATTACAGGATAGATTTTTCACTGCTGCTTCTAGAAATTATCAAATGTATGGAATAGAAATTCATGCTAATCTAATCCAAAACTACCTATACAATAACTTTAAATCATATGTATCTGATAAAGTAAATCTATTAATTCTAATTATTTTAGGAATTGCTTCATACTTATTATTTAAAAAATTAACTCCTCCTAAAGCTTCTGTTCTATTATTAGTCTTAATGGGATTATATTTACTTCTTGCAAACTATACTTATTCTAAAGGAATAATTATTAAAATAATTTATCCATTACTTTTAATGACTTCAATTAATATTATGCTGATAATTTACAGTTATATTGATGAGTACATTGAAAGAAGAAAAATAACAGATACCTTTGGTAAGTATGTTGCACCTCAAGTTGTTGATCAAATACTAAAGGGTGGAGAGAAAAGTCTAAATCTTGGTGGTGTAAGAAGGTTCATTACAGTTCTTTTTGTTGATATCAGAGGTTTTACTCCACTATCTGAAAAGGCACAACCAGAAGAAATTGTAGAAATATTAAACGACTATTTAAACTTAACAGCTGAATCTATTTTTAACGAAGGCGGTACCCTAGACAAGTTTATTGGAGATGCAACTATGGCTATATACAACGCGCCCCTTGACTTAGAGGATCATGCCTATAGAGCAGTTAAGTCGGCTTGGGCTATGAAGCAGGGTTCTATTGCACTTCAAGAAAAGTTAGAAAAAAAATTTGGGAAAAGTGTTCAATTTGGAATTGGAATAAATACAGGTTATGCAGTTGTAGGTAATATAGGCGCTAAATTTAGAATGGATTATACTGCAATCGGTGATACAGTAAACACCTCTGCAAGACTTGAAAGCAATGCAAAAGCTGGACAAATTCTTCTAAGCAAATCTACCTACGAATTAGTTAAAGACAAGGTTGAAGTTACTCCTCTTGGAGAAATAACAGTTAAAGGTAAAGCTAATGGAGTTGAAATTTATCAATTGGAGAAGGTGTTTTAAATAATGAAGAAAACCTATAAAAATATTGTAAAATTCTTTTTATTATTTTGCTTAATATTTAGTTGTTTTTCGGTAACTGCCTTTGCTGAAACCTCAGTTGCAACTATATCAAGCTACAAAGGAAGTGTATATGTAAAAAAATCTGGTGGAGAGAAAAAAATCTCAGCCTTTAAAGGAATGCGTTTAAAAAAAGGCGACACAATAATTACAGGTAAAAAATCCTCTGCCACCCTTGACATCGATTCAGATAAAGAAGTAACTGTCGGTGACAATACTCAGCTTAGCATTACTGAGCTTTCAAAAGAAGTAGCTAAAAACTCTAGTAAGTCTAGTTTCACCTTGCAAGCAGGTAAAGTATGGGCAAATGTAAAAACAAAATTAAATAAAGACTCTAAATTTCAAATTAAAACTTCAACAACCATCGCAGGAGTCCGTGGAACTAAATTTTATGTATCTCAAGAAGAAGGACAATCTGAAATAGCTGTATTGGAAGGTACAGTTTTTGCAGAAACCTACATTCCAACTGCTCAACCAGATGGTGCTCCTAATATAGAAAAAGTAGAAAAGGTTTTAGAAAAAGATCAGCACTTAAAAGTTGATGATACAATACAAAATAAAGATGATATTATCCAGCAGCAATTACAGCTAGAAAATCTTAACTCATTTGTGCTTGAATCTTATAAAAATAGTGTAACTGAATCTGATCCAGAATTAGTAGATAAGCTTGATAAGATAATCGAAGAAAAGAAAGTAGAAGAAGAACAGAAAGAAAAAGATAAACCAGATACTGATAATGAAGAAAAAGCGCCTCCACAAATTAGCTATGATCCTGTGGTAGCTCCTGAAACTCCAACAAATAATGATACAGGATATACTCCGCCTCCTGATCTAATACCTAATTCTGCACCAACTGCAACAAATTTATCTATTAGCGGCAATCCAAAGGTCGGTGATACTCTTACTGGAATATACACCTACTCTGACAGGGATAATGATATTGAAGGAACCTCTACGTTTAAATGGTACAGAGGAACTAGTGTTGATGGCTTAGATAAAGCTGAACTTGAAGATGCTACTTCTTCAAGTTACACTTTAACTGAGTTAGATTTAGACAAGTATATATTCTTTGAAGTTACACCTATAGCTACTACTGGGTTTTTAAAAGGTCAGCCAGTTAATTGTGTATTAACTGCTAAAGTATCTAGCTATGACACTACTCCTCCTGTTGGAACCATTTTAAATAGTTTCTTAACTTCAGAAGATACTATTATTATACAATTTAATGAATCTTTACATCCAGATACCTTAGCACTAACCACTCCAAGTACTTTGCTTTTAAATTCTAGTATAAAAATAATTGATTATGAAACTACTGAAGATGTTAATGTTGATGAAGTACAATGGAGTTACTCTGATAATATGTCAAATAATCCGTTTTTAGCACTATACTTAGAGCACCCTATTTCTATGTATTCTCAAGGTACTATTGAGATTCAATTTAAACAAAATGTTATAAAAGACATATATGGAAATATAAATAATGATGTTATTATTGGCAAGATAATAGATGATGGTAATGGATACATGCCTACAATTTTAGGTACTGAAAACCTATGTGAAAACACACTCAATAGCGATGGCGCTACCCTTACAATTACTTTGGGAACTGAGCAAGGAAATTGGGTTGAGGACATTATAAGTAATACTTCAAAGCTAAATAAACTTTTTGATAGCTTTTATACAGATAGCAATTATGATCAATGGTCTAAATTAAGAGATGGATTTTCAGCAACACTTGCTAATAACAATACTCTTAATCTAACCATTCCAGCTGAATCTAATTACAATATAGACAAAAACCAATGGGTTATTCTGATAATTCCTAGAGAACTTGTATCTTCAAATTTAACTGTTCCTTCTATGCCTTTTGTAATACATGCACAACCAGCTGAACAGCTAACAATAGATGTAGAAAATTTAAGATTTGATAATAGTGATCCAGAAGTGAAAAATGTGGTAATTCAAGGAAATGATTTCCCTTATTATTACGAAAAATTGGAAGTTATAACTACAAAATCGGGAATTCCAAGTGATACCGCAGATGCTGAATACGAGCTTTACCAATTATATCAAGGAACTCTACCTTTAACTCCTTTTCTTGCAGATGCAAGCACTACCTCTGGTGATACAGTATATTATAGATTTGTCAATGGACAAATAAAATCACCTTGGGTGGCAGATGGTATAGTAACCTATGATGAAGTTAAACCTAAAAATTCAAACTCTAATGCTGAAAATATCAGGTTTATCTTATCAGCCTCGGAGAAAAAGGTAAAAATTAAATCTATAGATGGAATATTCGCCGCTGTAATCAAAAATGGAAATATGTTATCGCCTGTAGCCATACCTGAAAACGGAAGCCTTGATATAAGCATTGATGATGGCATAAATTATTATGATACCATAGCGGTTGCTATATTAAATGAAGATGGAAATATTTCTGCTAAATCCAATGTAGTTCAAGTACCTAGTAAAATGATTAATCATATTTATTACAACCGTTTCACTGTATTGGGAAATAAAGGACAAATAAGTCTTAATAGTAACTATACAGGTTCTATAAATATCTTCATTAATGGAACTTTATACACCACTTGTGATATTGTAAAAAATTACGATACCTATATACCTATAACTACTGGTTTATCTAGTGGAGATAAGATTGCAGTTCAATTAATAGATGCATTTGGCAATGAAAGTGAATTATCCGATGAAGTAAATGTAATGACAACGCCTAGTATAAATGATATTAAACTAAACTATGGTACAGCTGAAGCTGATGACAGTATTACTATAAATAATCTATATCCATATGAATATTATAAAATCACTATAGTTAATGCTAGTAATAATGAAAAATGTTATGAACTTGTACTTAACCCTAGTGATGTTACTAGTACTGGTCCTTTAACCTTTAGTTTAGATGGTATAAATGGTACTACTGGATCAACATACAAAATATACTTTAGTGACTTTAACCAAAATACAAGTCCAATGTCTGAAATAATTATAGCTCAATAATTAAAGCCACCAACTTTTTTAATTGAAGTTGGTGGCTTTTAATATGCTTTATTCTTCTATTAATTTATTAACTTCAGCATTACTATTTGAAGTACTTGTGCTAGATTAATTATCACAAAATTTTTGACAGCTAAAACATATGAATGGTATATCTAAACTTTATTATTATTTTTTCAAGGCATTTTCAATGGATTTAAGATAAGCCTTGCAGGTTACTGTTGAGCCAGAAATAACATCTACATTTGTATTTTGATTTTTAATTACCTTTGAAATTAGTCCTTCTGTTATATCATCTTTTGGAAAAGTAACATCCTTAGTTATATTAATTCCAGTAATTTTATGATCATTGACTGTTACCTCTAGCTTATTAGACCATCTTCCCGAATTATACTCTCCACTATATATCCCGCCATTTACTTGTGATAAATCTAGGCTGTTTACTTTTAGGTTTTTACCTTCCTCCAGCCCTCTTGAAAGATAAAACAATCCAACTCCAGAAATCAATATAAAAATAATAACAAGAGAAATTAATATTTTAAAAAAAGATTTCATTTAATTATCCCCCTCTAAGTCTTCTTTAATATTTAAGCCTTATTAATTATTTCAGCGAATTTATTAATACTCTCTTCTGAAAGCTTAGAAATATTTTCTTTACCATTTACCTTTGGATGGTTTTTATCACTCTTTGATATCATCTTAATTATAGTTTTTTCCATAAAATTCATATCATTAAAGTTAAATTCTCCTCCAAAGCCTTCTTTGACAACGGCTATAGCTAACAATTCTTCTGGGAAGGAAGTATTTAATTGAGCCTCCTTGCTACTTTCATTCATGCAGCATATGAAAAGCCCTAGCTTTTTCTCTTTTAATTTATTTAGATTCTCTGAACAAAACTTACTTACCTCCTTTTGAATTCTTCCAGCATAAATTGATCCCCCGATAACAATCTTGTCGTATTGGTCTAAATTCAATCTTTTTGTTTCCTTTAAATTAAACAAGTCAACTTTCCCATCTAATTTTTCCGAGAGTATTGAAACACATTTTTTTGTACAACCGTGTTTAGTTGCATATACTATTAAACTATTCATATTTTAATACCTCCTACCTTTAATTCCAAAGGATTACTTCCTTTTTATAATACCCTTGAACAAAATATTGAAATGTTGGTCTATCAATCTATTTATCTGTTCTTTTGAAATATCTTTTTCCAATATTATCTTTATTATAAGCCCAAAGGTTGATGACCAAATAATTTGTGCAGTTAGCTCTTCATTATAAGGTTCAAAAATCCCTTGCTCTATCCCCCTTTTTATGCAGCTATCTAGCAATCTCATAGTCTGACTTTTTTCACTAATCCCTTTTTCTAGGATACGTGTCTTCGCCAAAATAGTACTATCCTCACTAAGCATAAAAGCCTTATACTCTTCAGTATGAGAAAGTGATGACTCTATATACTTTCTAAATACATCTTCTATTTCTTTCTCTGGTTTACTTTTATCTATTTTAACTGACCTAATTGAAGCTAATATTTTTTCATACCCTTCAGTTGCTAATGATTCAACTATCTGATTTTTATCCTTAAAGTAGTGATATACAATAGCGGGAGAGTACTCTATAGCATTGGTTATTTTTCTTATGGACAGTCCTTGGACTCCTTCTTTTGATATTATATTTCTTGCAGCATCTAAAATTATATTTCTAATTTCTTCTTGCTTTCTCAATTGGCGTTCTCTACTCAAATAAACAATTCACCTCTTTAAACATAATTTAATTTTCAAACACTGTTAAATAAATTATAAATTACTCTATACATCTTGTCAATAGGGTTATATTTTTCTACATTTTATTTTCATTTCTAAGGAATTAATTTATAAAATTGAGGGCTTTGAGTAAGGTATGCTTTATTTTGATTTTATTAATTTCAATGGGAAGTTCAGTTTTTGCAGCATTTATAATCTGAACCTTCTTACCTAAATAATTTTTTAATTCGCTTATGATTACTCTTTCCATTTTCCTAATCTCCTTTTCTGATTATTATCATTTTAATAAATAAAAAACCCTTGAGTAATTAAACTCAAGGGGCAAAAATTCACGGTACCATCCTACTTTGACAAAGTTAACATGCATACTAAGTCATCTCTAACCCCTTTAACGGTGGAATCCGGCTTATTCTACTTAAGTTTTCAAATAAGCTTCTCCAAGATGTCCTTCAATATTACTTTTCTCATGGAGCTTGCACTATCCTCCACTCGCTTTAGATAATAAGATAATATCTACTTTTCTTTTCAAAGAATTTAGAATTTTAATATTAGTTAATATAATATGATTTAAAATCATTCTTGTTAATATTTCTCATAAAATTTTTATAATATTTTTTTAAATACATTCTAACTTTTAAAAACAAATTTTCTTTGTGACCAAAAGCTGAATAAAAATACAGTTACTTCTGTTAATATCTTAGCCAAAAACAATGATAAACCAATAATACTATAATAAATATTGATAACTTCGTAATTAGCTAACAATACTAGTACTGCAACTAAAAAATATCTAACTAAGGATTTTTTTATCGAGATATTTTTAAATTTTGAAAATACATAAAATCTATTGACAGTATAGTTGAACAATGCGCTAATAACTCTTGCACCTACCACCGAAAAAAGCAAATCTGAAGTTAAAAACTGCAAAATTCCAAGTAATGTAAAGTCAAGTATACCTGATAATATAGATGACATACTGAATTTTAAAATAGGCAAGTATACACGGAAGGAATCCTTTAGAGGATTAAAATGAGATGATTTATTCTGCTCTAAATAAACAGTATTTATATCAACTTCATAAAAGCTGTAACCAGAAGGTATTGCATCTAGGAGCATATTCATCTCATATTCAAACCTCTCTCCAGGAACCTGACAAAGCCATGATAGCATACTACTTGAAAAACCTCTCAGTCCAGTCTGCGTATCGTAAACTTTTGCACCACTGGCAAAGGAAAATATGGCTCTTGTTACACTATTCCCGAAACGACTTCTAAAGGGTACTTTCCCAACAAAACGCCTAGTACCTAAAATAATACAGTTATGATGCTCATTAATTAATTCTGCTATTCTAATTATATCCTGTGGGAGGTGTTGTCCGTCACAATCTGCACAGACACCCCCTTCCTCATCACCATTTTCTATTAAATAATTAAAACCAGTTTTAAGTGCTTTACCTTTTCCTTTATTAATTTCATGTGTAAGTACAGTACATCCCATTTCTTCAGCTTGCATAAATATATTACTATAAGCAATTCCACTTCCGTCATCTACAATTACAATATTATAGTCACAGGATAACTTTAAATCATGGATAAGTTTAATTAATCTTTTATTCGGTTCATAAGCTGGTATTAATATATTCATTTATTTTATCACCTACTTAATATTAATAGAAACTATTCCTTTATATAGAGTATGTCGCTGATCTTTCGCTCTTTATTTCCACCTAAAGGATTATTTAGAACTCTCTTCATAAAATACATTGTATATTTATTTTATAGGCCTCCATTAGATTCAAAGTGCATTGATAATATAATGTTCAAATTGCCATTTCTGCATCGTAGTGCATCTAAAAAATCCTTTTGAGTAACTTTATCAGACATACTTACTGTGTATATAAGCTGGTAAAGACTTCCTAAATCTGTTGTTCTTAATTTGATTAGTTGGTGTTCTATTGTATACTGTTGAAAAACTTCTTCAAAAGCATTCTCATAATCTAGGTCTTCTGGAATGGTTATTTTAAGTAGTTTTTGAGAGCTTTTTATTTCTCCAAAGTTAATTAAGTTTAGAACCCACATTAATAAGCATAAAAATACAGTAAATAAAATACCATAGGAATAAACTCCAACCCCACAGGCTAACCCTGCCGCCATTGTAAATAGTACATAAGAAATATCTTTAGAGTCTCCAGGTGCACTCCTGAATTTAATTATTGAAAAGGCACCAGCTAAGCTAAAGGCTCTTGCAATGTTACTTCCTATCAATAGGACAATTATTGCAACAACTGCTGGTATAATAACAAGGGTTAATGAAAAGCTTTGAGAATATATTCCTTTATTACAGGTCTTCATATAAGTAAAGCTAATTAATGCACCTAAGATAAATGAAATTAGAATAGTTAATACTGCATTTGTTACTGATATTGATGCACTAGCTGTGCTTGTGTTTGATATTGAATTAAGTATTGTTTCAAACATAGATTTAATTCTCCCTTCTCACTTCTTTCTTTTTCAAGCACTCTCTTATATTCACTGCCATATTTAGAAAAGCTTCTTTTAAATATTTTTTCTCCAGAAAGCATTTTTGAAAGCCATAGAGGTATATTTTTTTCTGCCTTTACCTCCATTAAAATGTCATCACTTTCAAGCAGTTCTTCTCCATAATCTCCATTTTCAAGTTTTAAATCATACCTTCTTGTTCTTATATTCTTATCAAAGGTTATCCTTAAATCACGATTCTCTTTTCCAAATAGTGCTTTTCTGTCATACGCAAGATATAACTTTGGTCCAAGATCATATATTTTTAGAAAATACTCTATTTCGTTTAAAACCTGCTTATTCATGTACTTTTTATATTCAGGTTTAACACCAGTACTTGCAAATTCATAAGCCTCATTTAATCTTAAAGTTGTTCTTCTTTTGTTTACTAAGCCTGATATCTTTTTCTTTATTTCCATATAAACTTTTTCATTTTCCATTGGAACTCCATAAGCTCTAAGTCGAAGCTTTTCTTTATATCTAGGTCCTAATAGGGATGTTCTTATTAAATGGTTATCCTTTGTATCATAATAAATATTGCTTATGGTATAAAATTCATCATTCTTGTTATGCTCATCTATATCCATATAATCTAAAAGCATGTATTGAATTTTTTCATACATATTTTTATTCAGTAGAAACTTTCCTTCATGTCTATTAAAGACTTCAATTGCCATATTATTTCTCCTTTCATTTATCACTTTTATCTCGACTTATCAAGTTTATGATTTTATTTTACAAAGTGAACCTTAAACAAACCTTAAATACTTTACATAGATTTAACAGTTCATAGTCTGTTTACATTTAAGGTTAATTTAAGGTATCTTATGTTATAATTATTAATAAGAATAGCTATTTTTTAAGAGATTGTGATTTCCTACAATATAGAAAATAACTCTATTTTTTAAACATAGCTATAAAAAAACAAAGGAGCATTTAATATGAGAATATTAATAGTAGAAGATGAACTTCCTTTAGCGGAAGCCCTAACACAAATATTAAAGAAAAATAACTATACTGTAGATACAGTTAATGATGGAGAAGCCGGACTTGATAATGCCCTAAGTGATATTTACGATTTGATACTACTAGATATTATGTTACCTAAAATAGATGGCATAAGTATACTTAAAAATATTAGAGAAGAAGGTATTACAACCCCTGTAATACTACTTACAGCTAAAGGAGAGATTTCAGATAAGGTAGCTGGACTTGATAGCGGTGCAGATGATTACCTTCCAAAGCCTTTTGCAACAGAAGAATTGTTAGCAAGAATAAGATCAGTTTCAAGACGCAAAGGAGAAATTTTGAAAGATAATACTTTAAAACTTGGAGACATTGAACTAAACCCCTTAACTTTAAAGTTATCCAAAGGCTCTAAAGATATTAAACTTATATTAAAGGAAAGTGAGCTTTTAGAATTGCTCATTTCTCGAAAAAATGCAACTTCCTCTAAAGAATTAATAATTGAAAAACTTTGGGGCTTTGATTCTGAAGTAGATAATAATCATGTTGAGGTCTATGTTTCCTTTTTAAGAAAGAAACTTTTTTTCTTAGATTCGGAAGTTGTGATTACTACTGTTAGGGGGGTAGGTTATATTTTGGAGGTAAAAAAATAGATGTTTAAACAGCTTAGAAATAAATTTCTAATTCTTAACTTAGTTATAATTTCTGTTATGATGCTCTTTGCTTTTTCATCTATATACTTAATCACTTATAACGATGTTTATAAAAATATAGATAAGGAATTGCATAAAATCTCAGATTTCGATAGAAAGCCAATGGGAAATCCCAAAGAACCTCAGATAAAAATCAGCAATGAAGAGCCTCCAGAAGAACGTTCAATCTCCTTTGTTCTAATAACTGATAGTAAAGGAACTATAATAAATTCCACTTCTATATTTGAAATGGATAAGGAACTTTTAGAAACAGCTAAAAATACTGCTCTTTCAAAAAATTTAAAATCAGGTAAATTTAAATTAGATGATTACTATTGGGCATATTTATTAACTCAAAATGATAGTGGCAATAAAATTACATTTTTAGATATAACCTCAAGACAGGATATCCTAATTAATCTAATTTATACATTTTTAGTAGTTGCCTTTGTAATGTTAATTGTTATTTTCTTTATAAGTAGATACTTTGCAAATAAATCAATACATCCAATTAAAGAAGCTTTTGATAAACAAACCCAGTTCATTGCAGATGCTTCTCATGAGCTTAAAACACCACTTGCTGTTATAAATACTAATGTAGATTTAGTACTATCCAATGATAAAGCAACCATAAGCAGTCAATCAAAATGGCTAAACTATATCAAATCAGAAGTAGAAAGAATGTCAAAGCTTACAAATGACTTGCTCTATCTTGCTAAAATGAACTATTCAGATATAAAAATTATATTTACAACCTTTAGTTTAAGTGAAACAGTAGAAAATGTAATTTTAACTATGGAGGCAGTTATTTTTGAAAATAATATTTCCCTACAGTATGAAATTGAGCCTAATTTAAAGATAACCGGGAACATGGAACAAATTAAACAGGTGGTTATGATACTATTAGATAATGCTTTAAAATACACTAATACAAAGGGTAAAGTAAAGCTTAATTTAAAGAAACATAGCAATAAAGTAATTTTATCAGTTTCTAACACTGGCAAAGGCATTCCTAAAGAAAGTATAGATAAAATATTTGATAGATTTTATTGTGTTGATAAATCCCGTTCTAGAGATAGCGGTGGTTATGGTCTTGGACTTGCCATTGCAAAAGCTATAGCCGAACAACATAGCGGAAACATTTCAGTTGCTAGTGTTCCAGATGAAAATACAACCTTTATGGTTGAACTACCTATTACCAACTAATAATATTTTTAATAAATATCTACAAAATAATGGCGTATAAAATAACACTGCACAAACTTCATTATTTTATACGCCTAAAATTATTTTTTAGTTGCACACAATTCATTACAACTTTCACAGGTCCCCTCATAACATTTACTATCTGTAGAGTTAAATATTTGATCACCTGCTAAGTCCAGCTTTTCAACTTCTTTTATAATAAGTTCTAAGTGTTTAAATATATTAATCGATATTTCTTCAGCCTGCTTATAATAAGTATTTGCTTCTTCATAATTGTTATTCTTAATGGCATCCATAGCCTTTTTCCCACAACTATGAAAATTCAAATGGAATTTTTCAATTTCTCTCCAACTAGATATAATCTTTGGATGATCCACATTAATAGCATAATAAAAATGCCCAAATGCACATTTAGTTCCATCTAATTGAAGAGGATATACTTTCATTTCATCTAAAGATCTTTTTAGATTTGATATCCAGTCCTTATGAGATTTTATTGCTTTTTCCATGTAAGTATTAAACTCTTTATTGTTTATTGAATTTGCACTGTTTTTTAAATGTGACAGCATATCTTTGACCATGTCAGAAAGTTCACTATCAATTTGAGAAATTTTTGTTGCTACCTCTGAACTTTCTATGGCACTATTATGAATCTCTTCTGTCATATTTGTAAGTTTTTCAGCATCTACTGTTGACACTTCCATGGCTTTATTGATTTCATCTACTGAAATGCTAATGCCACTCATAGAATCATTAAGTAATTTTATATCATTAACTGTAGTATTTAGAAGTTTAACATTTTCTTTTATAGTACCTTTAACATCATCAATTTTTCCACTCATTTTAGTAGTTTCTGTTATTGTTTTATCAATACTATCTTTTCCATCTCTTGCGGCTTCATGAATATTTATCATTATATCCTTCATGCCTTCAAGATTTACTTTGGTATTATCCGCAAGCTTTCTAATTTCATCGGCAACTACAGCAAATCCTCTCCCATGCTCTCCTGCTCTTGCAGCTTCTATTGATGCATTAAGTGCTAAAAGATTCGTTTTACCTGCTATGGCTTCTACTGTACTTACAATACTAGTAACCTTATTAGCCATTTCAACTAAATAGTCTATTTTACTTCTCATTATATTAGCGTTGGTAACAACTCCATCTTTGATTTCACTAATTTCTTCCATTTGAGTAAGGCCTTCAATATTGCTTTGCATAAGATTCTCAGATGAGCTTGAAACATTATTAAGAGTTTGGCTTGCACTAAAAATAGTTTCATTTACACCATTCATGCTTGCAGTAGTTTCTTCAACTATAGCTAAATTAGATTGACTCACATCCGCCATTTCTTTAGCAAAATCAATTAATATATCAGATATGTGCTTCATTTCAGAGTCAAAACTACTTATAGTAGCACCTATCTCAATTATCTTTTTTGCCGACTTAGCCATACTTTCTTCGCTAGCAAAAAGCTTGTCAAAATAATCAGCTAACCTTATATGAATACCATATTTTACAACAGGTTTTTTAATTATCTTGCCTTTTATTCTTTTATCAACATACTCCATTATTTGATCTGCTTCATAACATGGTGGTTTTTTTGAGTTAAATAGCATTAATTATCCTCCACTCCCCAATTAATTAAACCTATTCTTGAATATATGAGCAACAGTAATCTGTAGTTTCTTTTACAATTAATTTAAAACTAGAGTTAGCTGGTACCTCAAAAACAGTCCCTGAAATATAGGTTTCCCAATTTTCACTGCCTGGAAGCTTAACCTGAAGATTCCCAGCAGTAATTTCCATTACTTCTTTATTTCCAGTTGAAAATTCATATTCTCCTGGAAGCATAATTCCTAACGTCTTTTTTTCTCCATTTTTAAATAAAATAGTTCTACTAGTCACCTTCCCTTCAAAATAAATATTTGCTTCTTTAGCTACTGTTATATTCTCAAATGTATTCATGATAATACCTCCTTCATTTTCATCTCTCCTTCTATCCAGTCTATAAACTGTCTAGCGGTTCTTGCAGAACGGCCATTATGTCTTATTTCCCATTGTAAGGCCTTTCTGTGTAAAATTTCTTCATCCATTTCTAAATTTCTTTGCAAAGCTAATCCATCAACAATTTCAAGATATTTATATTGATCTGGGGAGGTAAAGGTAATAGTTATTCCAAATCTATCAGCCAAAGAAAGCTTTTCCTGCATAGTATCAGCTGCATGAACTTCATCCTCATAGTTTCCTGACATGATACCTTGTCTATCACTAAATTTTTCCTTTATAAGATGTCTACGATTTGAAGTAGCATATATAACAACATTTTCAGGTCTACTTTCAAGTCCACCTTCTAGGATGGCCTTTAATGCTGTATAACTTTCTTCACTATCTTCAAAAGCCAGGTCATCAATAAAGAAAATAAAGTATAGGTTTCTTTTTTTAACAACCCGAATTATTTCAGGCAAATCAGGAAGGTAATGTTTAGGTATTTCTATAATTCTTAAGCCCATGGTATGATATTCGTTTAGAAGAGCTTTTACTGTAGATGATTTTCCTGTACCCCTATCCCCATACAAAAGTATATTATTAGCTATATGTCCATTTAAAAAATGCATTGTGTTTTCAATAATCTGGTTACGTTCACGTTCATAACCAATTAAGTTTTTCAGCATTATTGAATCAGGGGAATCGATTCCTTTTAAATATTTCTCATTGTCTTGAGCCTCCCAAACGAATCCTCTAAACTTTGCAAATATTCCTGTGCCATTTTCTTTATAAAAATCCCCTAAAGTTTCTAAAGAATCTCCCCATAAGTTTGAAGAAATAAGTTTTTTTACTGCTCTTTCATAAGAAGCATGTCCACAAATTTTAGCTGATACTTTCCATTCAGGAAGATTTCTTATTATTTGTTCCTCAAAATCCCTTTGGCAAAAATGTTCTAAAGAATAATTTTTGAAAAAGCTAGCACTTAAATTTGATATTCTTTGAAGAAAATTTAAGTCTTCTTTTACAACACTCTTATAGGAGTCTTCCATTTCTTTAATCTCAGCAAATTCAGCCCTACGAGAAAATGCATTTTCATTATAAATTATATAATTAACTATATAATCCTTAAGTGATGCTGATGAATCTTCTTCCACTAATGAATTATAAAAATTATTATAATGGCTAAGAAAACCACACAAGTCGCATTCTCCAACATATAAATAATCCACCAGTGAGTACATTTTGTTTATTACCTTATCTGTGAGTATACCCCTAAATACAGATAATGCTTCAAATTTTAAGCGCATCTCTAAAATGTTTTTATCTTCTTGTTTACAATTTTCCTGTTTCATATTTCTAGCCCCTCTTTTTAATTTTGCAGTTTCTTTTTTATTCTAACGGTTTTTGTAATACTATTTCAATAAATATTTTAACAAGTTCTTCATCAAATTGAACACCTGCATTCTTTTTAAGTTCTTCAATAGCAGCTTCTTCTGTTAAAGCATTTCTATAGCTTCTTTCACTGGTCATAGCATCGTAAGTGTCTACAACAGTTATTATCCTGGCTTGAATTGGTATTTCATAAGCTTTTAGCCCTTTAGGATATCCTTTTCCATCCCATCTTTCGTGATGTGCTAAAACGTACTCTGCCATCTCTGATAAATCATTTACTGTACTTAATATCCTGTATCCTATTTCAGGGTGACGCCTAATTTCTTCAAATTCCTCCTGTGTAAGTTTTCCTGGCTTATTTAGTATATTTTCATTAATAGCTATTTTACCAATATCATGAAGTAAACCTACGGTTTTAAGTTCTTGAATTTCTGACTCTTGTAAACCGAGGGCTTTTCCCATGCCTTCGCATAATTCAGATACTCTATGAGAATGCTGTTCTTCCCTTTTATTCTTTTCATGAAGGGTGTGTATTATAGCATTTATTGTTTTTCCTCTCATACTTGGACTTTCAAAAAGCTTTTTCTTATACATAAAATCTTCAGCTTTTTTGAATACCTCTTGAATTATTTCTTCCTTATTATTTTTGGTTTCATATCCAAAGGATACAGATAAATCTATAGCCCCTATTTTTTCTTTTAAAGTTAATTCTTTTATATTTTTAACAATTTTCTCTGTCTCATAAATATCTGTTTTAGGTAATAAAATTACAAATTCATCCCCACTGAGCCTAGCTACAATATCCTTATCTCGGCAACCTTTCTTTATTACTTGCCCTACTTTCTTTAACAGTGCATCTCCTACAGAATGTCCAAAGGAATCATTCACAAGCTTTAATCCATTTACATCTGCCATAACTATTGTTAAAGGCAAATTTTCTTCTTGATCTAGCCTTCTCAGTTGCTCTTCATAAAACCTTCTATTATATAAGCCCGTAAGCTGGTCATGATAGCTTAATGCTTGTATCCTCCCTTCCCTTTCCTTTATTTTTTCTTTCATGATATCAAAATTATTTGATAACTCTATACATTCTTTATATCCCTTAGATTCAGGCTCTATACTATAATTGCCACTAGAAATTTGTTTTGTTTTATTTATAAGATTTTTTAAAGATTTTATTATCATATTTATATTAATTGTAGAAATAGTAAAGCTAATAATTAAGAATATTACGAGTCCAATATAAAAAGCATTTTTAAATCTATCTACTGGTTGAAATATCTTTTCTGATTCTACACCTATAACCGAATACCATCCTGTTGATTTTATTTTTGTTGAATATAGCATTAACTCTCCGCTACTATTAACATTTATCATAGCCATATTCTGTTTAATACCTTCTTTTATATCATTAAAGAAATCAAATCTTCTTCTTTCACTTACATTCTCATCATTTTTCTTATCAAAAATATAAATTCCATTTTCGTCTAAAATAGATATATACCATTCCTTCTCTATAGGAATACCTCGAATAATTTCTGTTAGTTTTGACAAATTCAAATTACCAACTACTATATCACCATCAATATACATGGAAATATTTACAGTTGGTATATGTTTTTGGTTTGATATATATACTTTAGACCACAAAGGTTTACCTGTAATATCTATCTTATTAAAAAAACCTTCATAAATCATACTAGTTCCTATCTGATCTTCATTATATGGAGCAATATTTTTTACTCTGCCTTCCTTATCAATAATCCTGATACTGTCGAAATAAGAATAAATATTCCTTATAGAATTTAGATAAGTATTTACCTCATTTTCTTCTATAAACTCTCTTTTAAATAAGACCTCTCTTACCTCACTCATAACATTAATAGGATCCTGAATAAAGTTCTCAATCTGATTATTTACATGAGTTGCAGTAATGATATTATTAAATTCAATGTTTTCTTTTGTTCTTTCATTAAACGTTGAAATAGTTATATATCCAAGAATTAAGGCTGGTAAGACAAATATAAATATATTACTTGCTAGCATTTGGTGTTTTAAACTAAAATTCCTTTTCATATATTACTCAACCTTTCTCAGTTCTCCGTTTTCTATCCTAAATATCATGTATTTCCTAGTGTTATCTCCAAATTTATCAATTTCATAATTCCCTTCTAAACCTTTAAAATTCTTAATTTCTATAATATTATTTTTAATTGTAGAAGATTTAGTGTCATGCCCCATCTTTATAGCTTCAAATAAGGCTAAGGCTGTTTCATAGGAATACACAGATGAAAAGGTTGGACTTTCTCCATATTTTTCTATATAGTTTTTCTTAAAGTTTATATAGTCTTTTGATTTATCGTTGAGATCAATAGCTCCAACAATAAACATACCTTCAACTGAGCTTCCGCCTTTTGTTATCAACTCTGAAGTGTTTGACCATAAAGGTGAATATATTTGTATTTTACATCCAATTTTTCTGATTTGCTGTGTTATAGCTGCATTATTTTCCGCATTTGCAATAATAAAGATTGCTTCGGCTTTTGAATTTAAGACTTCCTTTGCAATACTTGAAAAATTGCAATTGTAATTAGAACTAAAACTCTGTGTAAAAATAACTTTTCCAGAATTTTTTTCCAATAAATCTTTAAAATTATTATAAAGTGCTTCATTAAATCCCTTATTTTCTATATCATATATAATTGCGAATCTTTTATTGTTATTTTTCTTAGCCATTTCAGTTAAAACTAGAGCTTGTTCTTTAGTGGACCCAATAAACCTAATAAAATTGTCGTCTTTTCCTGATAAACCATCCGCACTTATGGTTGGACCTAAAAATAATATATTTTTATCTCTTAAATAGTCAATAGTATTAATAATCATTCCACTTGTATAAGGTCCAATTACAACTCCAATATTTTCATCTATAAATTCTTTATCCATTTTAAGTGCAACTTGTAGATCATTTTTATCATCCTTAAGAACTAATTGAACTTTTCTTCCATTTAAGCCTCCAGCTTTGTTAATTTCATCAGCTGCAAGTTCAACTCCTCTACGGCCAGAAACAGATAAATCAGAATTAATACCTGACATAGTTCCTAAAACACCAATTTTTATTGTTTCAGGTTTCTTGTTGCATCCATTGAAATATAGCAAATTGCTAATTAAAATTGACCAAAGAAGAATCTGTTTAATTTTGTTAGGTTTCATTCAAACTCACTCCTAAAAAATAAATATAGAACAAGTCCAATTTTAAAAGCTATCTACCCACTATTATACAGGGAAATTTTACATTATTCATTATTTTTCTCTTTTTATTTTAAACTTTGCCCATATTTATACATTCTTTTGAAATGTACAGATTGTTATAGTATAATTGTTGTTAAGTTTTATAGGTTATATTAAAAAATAAATACAAAAGGGATGAAATATGATATGGATAATAAAAATTTGAAGATTGTTGTGTCAGGGGACATATGTATTAATTCACTACACTGGATAACGGAACCTCAAAGCAGTCCTGGTCTTAATTGGCAAAATCACATAAATATGCATAGCAAGTTAGTACCCGGAGAATCTTTACTTTTATCGGATCTTGTATCTTTAGCTACAGGAGCTACTATCCTTTCACCTAAAATACAGGATATAGAATCTAATCTTTCAAAAGAATTTATCCGTTCTACTGCAGAATTAGAGCTTTTTCCTATATCTAATAAAAAAAAGGAAAAGGTCTATAGAGTAAAACGTTTTCTGGGATTTACTGGTCCAGCCTCTGGGTATCCTAAACTACTCCATATTGATAATGATAATATTGATGCAGACATCGTTATAATCGATGATGAAAATAATGGATTTAATTCTAGCTCTGACTTTTGGCCTCTAGCAATAAAATCCACTGAAAAATTACCATTAGTTTTGTATAAAATGAATAATCCTATTGGGTCTAATGAACTTTGGAAACAATTAGAAAAATTTCATATTGAAAAAACTATAGTTATTATTAATGGAGATGATCTTCGTTCAAAAGGAGTTAATATTAGTAGGAGTATTTCTTGGGAAAGAACAGCTCAGGACTTTGTATGGCAAATTAACAATAATCCTAATCTTTCCTTCCTTGCTAAATGTCATCATTTAATCGTACCCTTTGGTTTAGAAGGAGCAATCTATTATACAAATGAAGAAAGTCCTCAATCCACCCTTTATTTTCTGCCTTATGAATTTGAAGGAGGCTCTTTTAAAGATATAGAAGGCAAAATGTATGGTCTTACTTCTTGCTTTTTAGCTGGGCTTACACATTGTATTGCAATGGAGCAATCTTATGAAGAAGATTTATGCCATTTAATTGGAGAAGGCATCAGGGAAGGAATTGTTGCCGCTCATAAGTATTTTTTAAATGGATTTAGTAAGAATTTAGAAGTATATGAATTCCCAAAGCCTTCAATTTTTTTAAAAGAAGATAAAGATACTGTATTCACTGAACTAGTTCAAGATGCTAACATTCCTAATTTATGCAACTTTGATGCTTATTCTCACTGGTGTATACTTAAAGATAAAAGCTCTGCTAATCTAGCTGAAATAGCCTATGATATTGTTAAAAATGGAGTAGAGAGTTCCCTTAAATTTATTCCGATTGCACAGTTTGGTAATTTGCAAACCGTTGATAGAACTGAGATTGAAAGTTATAGAAGTATAAAAAATCTCATGGTTGAGTATATTTCTTCAAAGAATGTAGTTAGACCACTTTCCATTGCTGTTTTTGGAACTCCAGGTTCTGGAAAATCTTTTGGTGTAACAGAGGTGGCTGCCAGCATATCTCCTGGGTTAATTGAAAAATTAAATTTTAATTTATCTCAATTTAGGAATCCATTAGATTTAATTAATGCTTTCCATAAGGTAAGAGATCTATCTTTAGAAGGAAAAATGCCATTAATATTTTTTGATGAATTTGATTCTGCCTTTGAGGGTAAACTTGGATGGCTTAAATATTTTCTAGCTCCTATGCAAGATGGTGTATTTAGAGAAGGTGACTCAATACACCCTATCGGCAAAGCAATATTTGTATTTGCTGGTGGAACAAATAGCACTTTTAGAGAGTTTTGTGGGGAACATATCCAAGATAAAACTGCTAAAAATGCATTTTTATTAGAATTTAAAGGAGCAAAAGGACCAGATTTCATAAGCCGTTTAAGAGGCTATGTAGATATTTTAGGTCCAAATCAAACTGATGCAGAGTGGGATCAATTATTTATAATTCGAAGAGCTATGCTCTTACGTTCTCTCCTTGAACGTAAAGTACCTCATCTTATAAATGATAATGGCGAAGCTCAAATTGATAATGGTGTTCTTAGGGCATTGCTTAAAATTCCAAAATATAAGCATGAATCAAGATCTATGGAAGCAATATTAGAAATGAGTATGCTTACTAATGCGAAAAAGTGGGAGCAATCTGATTTACCTTCTAAAGAACAGCTAAAATTACACGTTGATGAAGAGCAATTTTTACGTCATTTAATGCAAGATGCTTTTTTTAGTGAAAAAATCGAAACTCTTGCAGCAGCTCTTCATGAAAAATATAGAACTCTAAGCAAATCTGATCTTACAATGGATAAAGATTTTTTAATGCCTTGGCAAGAGCTTAGCCAAGATCTTAAAAAATCCAATCGAGATATGGCTAAAAATATTCCTAACGCACTGCTTAAAATAAATTATGATATTATTTCTGTTAAAGAAGTTCCATCCTCCATGGAGTTTTCAGAAGAAGAATTAGATGCTTTATCAGAAAATGAACATACCCGCTGGTATCGTCATAGAAAAAAGGCTGGTTGGACATATGGTGAAATTAAGGACCATAAGAAAAAGACTGACCCAGGATTAGTTTATTGGGATAAACTACCAGAAATTAAAAAAGATAAAGTACGTAAAATGGTTAAAATTTGGCCAGAAATACTTGCTCAATCAAACTTCAAATTAGAGAGATTAAAATTTTCTTGTGATAAGTCTGGTATTTGGTAAAAATCACTTTTAACTATTGACAACAAATTCTATTCACTGTAAGATTATCATAATAAGAATACAACCACAAACTGTTGATTGAGAGTAGTAGCGTAATCAACTTATCTAAAGAGAGTCGCAGATGGTGAGATTGCGGCGATAAGCTTATTGTGAATGGACTCATGAGGGCTTTGCAGAAATTCATAGAAGTGTATGCAAGTCGGGAACTCCACCCGTTATCCATGGATAGTGTATGTTTGTACATAAAATGAGTGGCGTTTATTCGCAATTTGGGTGGTACCGCAGAGATTACAGTCTTTGTCCTATATGTGGACAAGGACTTTTTTTTATAAAAATTTAATATTAATGAAAGGAATGAATACCATGCCTAAAACACCTTATAAAATTTATTTAAGTGAAGAAGAGATGCCTAAAAGTTGGTATAACTTAAAAGCTGTAATGAAGGAATTACCTACTCCATTTATTCATCCAGGTACTTTAAAACCTTGTACTGCTGAAGATCTTGAGCCAGTATTTTGTAAGGAGCTCGTAGATCAAGAACTTAACACAAAAGATAAGTATATAGAAATTCCTGAGGAAATACGCAATTTTTACAAGATGTACAGGCCTTCTCCTTTAGTTCGTGCTTATTGCTTGGAAAAGCTGCTTGATACACCTGCTGAAATCTACTACAAATTTGAAGGTACAAATACTTCTGGATCTCATAAGTTGAATTCTGCTGCAGCACAGGTATATTATGCTAAAAAGCAAGGCATAACAAACCTTACTACTGAAACAGGTGCTGGCCAGTGGGGTACTGCTCTATCAATGGCATGTGCTTACTATAACATTCCTTTAAATATATTTATGGTAAAAGTATCTACAGAACAAAAGCCATATAGAAAAGCCGTTATGGAAACTTACGGAGCAAAAGTTACACCATCTCCATCTGATACAACTGAAGTTGGTAGAAAAATTTTAGCTGAAAATCCTGGAACAGGCGGTTCCTTAGGTTGTGCAATTTCTGAGGCTATGGAAGTGTCTATGAAAACACCTAATTGTCGCTACGTTTTAGGTAGTGTGCTTGATCATGTTCTTTTACATCAATCAATCATTGGAGAAGAAACTAAGATAGCCTGTGATAGATATGGCATTAAGCCAGACGTTATAATTGGTTGTGCTGGAGGCGGTTCTAACTTAGGTGGTTTAATTGCGCCATTTATGGGGGACAAAATTGAAGGAAAAAACAATATAGAATTTATTGCTGTTGAACCAGCTTCTTGCCCTTCTTTAACAAGAGGAAGGTACGCTTTAGATTTCGGTGATACAGGCAAAACCACTCCACTAATGATGATGTATACTTTAGGATCAGGCTTTATGCCATCTCCAAATCATGCAGGTGGTCTTAGATATCATGGAATGAGTCCTATTATTTCAAAGCTTTATCATGATGGATACATTACAGCTCGTTCTGTAGAACAAACAAAGGTATTCGATGCAGCAACAATGTTTGCTCGCTGTGAGGGTATTCTTCCTGCTCCTGAATCTTCTCATGCCTTGAAGGTTGCTATTGATGAAGCAATTAAGTGCAAAGAAACTGGCGAAAAGAAAACAATCCTATTTGGCCTTACAGGTACAGGTTACTTCGATTTATCTGCTTACATGAGCTATAACAGCGGAACTATGGAAGATTACATACCTACTGATGAAGATCTTGAAAAAGGTTTTGCAACCCTTCCAAAGGTTCAACTATAAATAATATAATAATATATAAAATAAAACGATACATTAATAAATATTGTATCGTTTTTATTTTAATTTAATATATTTAAAATTTTTCCCAAGAGCTTACTTCTTCTAGTTTTTTACGGCTTCGCTGGGATGGTTTCTCATTTGGATATCCAATAGTTATTAGAGTATAAATTTCATAGTTCTCAGGAATTCCAAAGTATTCCTTTACCCCTCTACATTTATCCGTTTCTTCTGTAATATTATTCTCAACGCCCCCTAAAACACAAGCTCCAAGTCCTTGATTACAAGCTTCTAATGCCATAAAAGCAGCTGCGTATGATACTTGTTCCAGTGTCCTTGCTTTAACAGTTTCAAACCCTACTTTTAATGGGCTTGTCATCTTTTTATCTAAATACTTTTTTAAATCCTCTTCACTCATTCTTTCACTTAGTTGCTCCATCAATAATCTTACTGCTTCATCAAGGTGAAATCCATTCATATTACCTAGAACTGCAATAACAACTGGTGCTTTTTCTATCAGTTTAACTGTTGTTACAATCTCTGCCAATTTCTTTTTCCCACTGTCATTACTGATAACTAGAAAATGCCACGGCTGTAGATTCTGCCATGATGGAGCTCTGCGGCCAGCTTCTAAAATTGCATTTATCTTCTCTTTCTCAACTTCCTTTTGTTCATATCTACGTATACTAATCCAATTTTTTATAAGATCTAATATTTGCATTTAAACATGCCTCCAGTTAATTTTTACCATAATTATATCATAAACACAATTTCATTAGAAGTTGCATATTTTAATATATTTTGAAAATATGTTAAAATCGTTTATAATAGTTATATTATTAAACCATATAAGAAAATGTATTTCTAAACTTAAGGAGCGATAAAATGAACAAAAGATACCTTGCTTTACTTACTTCCTCACATTTTATAATAGATATATTTCAAGGAGCATTGCCTGCATTGCTTCCCTTTTTAATACATGAGCATAACTTAACCTATGCAGCTGCAGCAAGTTTAGTTTTTGCTGCAAATATAAGTTCTTCAATAGTTCAACCTTTATTTGGCTTTTATTCTGATAGGATTTCTCTTCCATGGATAATGCCCCTTGGTCTTTTTCTAGCCGGAGCAGGAATTGGACTTGCAGGTATATTGCCAAGCTATTGGTTAATACTAATTTCAGTAGCTATCAGTGGTATAGGCATTGCTGCTTTTCATCCAGAGGCTGCTCGTGTAACAAATAGTATATCAGGCGAAAAAAAAGGAACTGGAGTCAGTACCTTTGCAGCAGGCGGAAATATGGGATTTGCCATAGGACCCATACTTACAACTTCAATCGTTTTATTATTAGGATTAAAAGGCTCTTTAATTCTGATTTTACCAGTTATTATAGTCTCTCTTATATTGTTAAATCAGCTGAAGAATCTTTACAAATATGAGCATTCTCAAATTACTAAAGTATCCACTACCTCAGATATAATTAAGGATGAGTGGAATTCCTTCTTACGACTTTTAACAACAATCTCCTGTAGATCTATAATATTTTTCGGATTCAATACTTTTTTACCACTTTACTGGATCAATATATTTGGACAATCTAAAGCTGCAGGAAGTACTGCTTTGACCATATTAATTGTCACTGGAGCTATAAGTACACTTATTGCTGGACGTTTAGCTGATAGATTTGGCCATAAGAAAATAATTATAATAGGCTTTGCATTGCTCATACCATTATTACTTATTTTTGTAAATCTTCACAACGTTACTATTTCAACTGTCATGCTAATACCTATAGCTATGGCTTTATATGCACCTTATAGTCCAATGGTAGTTTACGGTCAAAAGTATCTCCCAAACCATATGGGGTTAGCTTCTGGAGTTACTTTGGGTTTAGCCGTAAGCGTAGGTGGTGTATTTGCCCCTATTTTAGGATGGATTTCTGATAATTATAGTATTCATGCAGCAATCTCTTCCCTTATTGTCATACCAATTATTGCAACAATAGTAGCTATTACTTTGCCTATACCTAAAATAGACTTAATAAGCAAAATTGCTAAAACTTCATCTTAATTTGTGATCTAATTTTTATTAAATTCTTTTGCTTCTATCATTCTTAAATACATTGTTCCGTATTTTTCCAGAATATGTTCTATTGCTGCAGCATCATATTCTGTACAAAAATCTTTATCCTTTATGGATATAAGATATTGATTAATGTATCTAACAAGTTTTTCATTTATTATTGTATAGAACAAAGGTAAATCTCCTTGCTTACACTTTAAATTCTTCTTTAAAAATACTTTTTTGTTATTTGCATAAGCTGAAATTCTAAAAAAGTCAGGATCATAATTAAGTAATTCATCATCTAAAATTATAATTTTAATATTACTATTCTTTTTCATGCATTCTACTATTTTAAGTGCATGATTTTTTCTTTGTTCAACAGATAAATTATATCTAATATTAGTATAAAATATCTCTCCTTCTTCAATATACTTCATAAGTACAGACTTTACGATAATAAAATTTATTTTACTCTTTTCAAACATTTCTTCCCAAGTAATTTGCAGTTTTCTGATTAAGAAGGCTGTATCCTCACCAAAACCTTGTGCATATGCCGTTTCAACAATATCTGAAATCACCTCAGATGGTAGTAAAAATTCAAATCCTCTAGTAGAAAGAAATTGAAACTCATTATTTGAATAAAATTCTGTTCTGTACCCGCCTTTTTCTAGAGATGAAACATCTGTGGACCTAATTAAAATATCTCCAATTCTGAACTTTGAAATAGCTTTATCATATATTGTATTTACAATTTCCTGATCAGTTATAATAGTTGCTACCTCTATTAATCCATCACAATCTAATGAACATGTAATTGCAAATTTATCTTTAATGGCTATTATATTTAACTTATCCATATCTTTGTTATCATAAAAGTCAAATTCAACATTCCATCTTTTATTTAAAATGGAATATATTTTACCTAAATGAAAATTAGGATTTTCTTCAAATTCATTCATGTCAAAGCCAACTTTTGCATTTACTTTAATATCTTGAAGCTTATACTCTTCCATTAAATCTATATTCATGTTAGCAACTGCCTTACATACATCCATTGTACATATTAACTCAATATCTGTTGTGGAATTCTCTAAAGTTGTTGAAATAAGTTCTCTAATAAAAGTAGCTACATTATTTTTTCCTACAATAACCTTGCTTCCTTCCTGTTTTACTTCAGCTTTTTCAGATAAATCCCTTTCTGATTTTTTATATGCAGCTTCTAACAAATCATATATACTGTTTTTTAAAATATCATTATTACTAGAATCCTCAGAACGTATAGGCTCCGGAATTTCAAATGCTCTATAAAATTCTTTCACCCTATTTTGTTTAATAATTTCCTCTGAAAAAATTGTTGATGCTCTTTCATTAATAATTCCTATATTTTTATAAGTAGGTATTTTAATATTCTTACACCATTTACTTATATAAGATATGTCATATCCTACAGCTTTTGATAGAACAACAAATTTAGTATCTGAAAAGCATAATAATTCTTTTAATATAGAACCATAATTTTTTGTTGTTTTCACGAGGCACCTCCAAATCTTTAGAAGAAAAACAAACTGCTTATATTATAACAATAATATTTTGCAAATTCAATGTACCTTAAAAGTCAAAAAATCAAAGAACTTTTAAGGCTTACTAGTAAGCCTTAAAAGTTCTTTAATTAAATATTTCTTTATGCTAGGAGTTAGATTTAAAGCATTTCACTAAAGCTTTGAACTCTTGTTTTAGTCTGTTCAAAGGATGATGTTTCTAAATCTATTTCTATATACAAGTTTTTAATTCCAGCTTCTTCAAACTCTCTATAGTATATTGGATAGTCAAATTCTTCAGGATCACAGAATTTCATCATGCAAATTACCACTGCGTCCGCTTTATATTTGTTTACCATATCTATAAGCATTTGACCCCTAACCTTTTTAACATCTGTAGCTAGAGAACATCCGTCTAAGTCCTGCCACCATTTAGCTAGTCTATATAGTGGATCTGTTCCTTCTGGAACATCATTTCTATATTGTCTTGCTTCTTGTGCCAAATCATCTGCAACAACAGCAAATCCATTTTCTTTGAAAATTTCTAATACTTCCTTAGGCTCAGCCATAATTCCTGTTAAGATAACTCTTTTTCCATTGAAAGCTTCAATTGGAAGAGCTTTAATTTCAGCTATTAGTTCCTTTACCATTGCTGTATGCTTTGATTTTTCCATAAAATATCTTGCTTTTATTACAGCATGACGTTGTATTGGATCTATTATATTAGGGTATTCTGCAACTACATCAGAAAATTCTCTCATAGTTCTTCTGTTTTCGTTATATATTTGAATACTTATATTTAATGCTTCATCAGTAATTTCAGTCTTTAGTATTTTCTCTAATTTTTCACGTACAAGCTTAAATTCTTCAACTAAGAATTTGTTTGCAGCTTCAATTTTTCTATTTTGAGGATGAGTAAATACTATTACTGGAGATGTTCCCTTCCATTTTTGGCTAAGACATTTTAATGTATCACAAGGAACTGAAAAAAGTACAGCTTCTAAATCATCATATACACCTTCTAGCTGCATTTCCATAACAGACTGCATAATGGAGCAGGCAAATGGAGGTAAATATGCACGTGCTTTAGAAATACTCTTTTGTCCGCCCCAAATACCCATAGGTAGAAACCCTGCTGCATGAATCAATTCTTCTGGAGAATAAACAGGCATAACACCTACGGCCCCTTTTCCAGTTTCTTTCTTAAAGTCTTCCATAGCTTTTTTAGGATTATTTGAAATTGATGTTAATTCACTTATAATAGCTTCAATTCTATTCATTAGCTTCTTCCTCCTTACTTTGATCCATCATTTCTGCCAAAGCTTGAACACGAGTGTCAAATTGGGCAGGAGCAAAATTACGAGGATCTGTTTGGTCTCCATCAAAGCTTACATATGGTAGTCCGTTTTCCTCTTGTAGACGCTCAGCAGTTTCCACATTTAAGAAGCTCATTAGCTTACAGCTTCTGTTAAGGTGATATGCTATACCATCAGATTTTGATCCCTCAATTATATCGCTAAGAACCTTAACCTTATTATCAATGCAAGTGTTTATATATATTCTTGTATAAGCTTCAGCCATAGAGCTCCAATCTCCTGGAGTATAAGTTAAATTCCAAAGTCCTGGATAAGCTGATCCGGTCATTATTGTTCCAAGGTTTTTTAATCCTTTGAATGTATGCCCTAAGTGCGGCCAAACAGCAATACCTTCCCAAGTTATACGCTTCTTTTCATTTCCTTTGAAAGCATAAACTCCGTTTTTAAGATTTTCTTCAAGTTCATCTGCAAACTTCTTGAAGGTAATTTCTGAATAATCTCTGCTTCTAGCACAAACTATAAGAGCCATGTAGTTGAATAGATCAAATCCATTTAGTGGTGATGGCTTATGAGATGCCATAGCAGCTAATCTATTCCACTGAGCCACTGAACGTTGAGTTTGATTTTGCACTTCTAGGAATTTATCATAATCAAACTTTCTTCCGCAGATTTCTTCTAGTTGAGAAATAGCTTCTTTAAACTGATCTGCAATATAATCCTTAGCATATTGTGGTATAGGCATTGTATGGTTAAATGGTACATCTATTATGATACAAGGAATGTTTAATTCCACTGCAAGATTTTCATACCACTTAAGTAATGTGTTACAAATGTTGTTACAAGTTATTATTAAATCAGGTAGTGGAATGTCTGCTGCTGGTGAATTTGCAAGCTTTTCAGGAGTTTCTCCTGTTAGTGCCTTTTCTTTTAAAAGCTCCATATAGCCAAGATTTACTCTTGCATAGGAACAAAGATCTACGTTATAACCTTTCTTATCTGCAACTTCAATCATATCTAAAGCACCTTTTCTTGCACCGATACCAGCAGCATGAGTTTCAGGATATACCATTGCAATATCCATAGCAACACAAAATTCTGGAGGAGCAACAGATGCAGACCAACAAACTAGTTTTCCTTCTTTTTTAGCTTGTCTTGCTTCTTCATCTAATTTTTCTTGATAATAAGCTAATAATTCTTTTGAACTTTTATTTGATATATCAATCATTTTAATTATCCCTCTTTTCTTTATTTTTTACCTCTCCTATAGCTTCCTGGTAGGCAAATATGGCTGCTCCAAGTGCAGCTGTAATTTGTGGATTTGGTGCTACAATAACTTCTTTTTTAAGCTCTCTGCTTATGGCTCTGACAACCCCTAAATCTTTTGCAACTCCGCCGCACATAACCACGTCATCTTCTAAGCCAACTCTATATGCAAGTCCGCAGGCTTTGCTAGCAACTGACTGGTGAACTCCAGCTATAATATTTTCTTTAGCAAGTCCTTTTGACAACTGTGATATTACTTCTGATTCTGCAAATACTGTACAAGTACTGCTGACTGCAGCAGGTTCTGTGGCACGAGAATCGTATTCTCCCATTTCACTTAGTTCAACCTCTAGTACCCTTGACATAACATCAAGAAAACGTCCTGTTCCTGCTGCACATTTATCATTCATAAAGAACTGTTTAACTCCGCCTTTGTTGTCAAGCTTAATTGCCTTAGCATCTTGACCGCCAATATCGATAATAGTTCTTGCTGTTGGCACTAAAAAGAATATTCCTTTAGCTTGGCAGCTGATTTCGCTGATTTGTTTATCCGCTTCTTTTACTGAAAATCTTCCGTAGCCTGTAGCAACTATTTTACTCATATCTTCTAATTTTAGACCTGATTTTAAAAGAGCTTCATCCAATGCACGTTTAGGTCCTGTAGAACCTGTTCCAACTTGAATAACTTCTGCAGCAATAATATTACTTCCATCTTCTAAGATAACAACCTTTGAAGATGCAGATCCAATATCAATCCCCATTGTAAACATTGAATATCCTCCTTTCTCAAATACCTCTTTTAATATATCTATCTCTTAATTGGTGCAACAGTTTGTACATATTCAACAAGTATTCCCTGCCCATATTTAGGTCTTAGGAAGTTTACTATTATATCGCTTGTTCCTGGTACAGCACTTCCTTCAAGCATCTCCATTCCTTTGCTTTCAAATTCTGCACGTACAGCTTCAACATCTTCAACTTCAAACGCAATATGTGCAATACCTCCTCTTCCTCCATTGAATTCCTTAAGAACTCCTTCCTTTGGAATAATTAATTCCACTGGACTATCGTTGTTTTCAGTGTATTTTGTGAATATTAAATCTGCATGATATGCTTCAACATATCCTTGATAATCAATTTCTAAATCAAAGGTTTCAAGAAATTTATGTGCTGCTTCCATTGTAGGAAGAATAATACCAACGTGGTGCATTCTCATAGGTTTCATAATTTTCTCCTCCTAATTTTTAATGTTAATAATATTTTTTATTTGTTATTTTTTAATCCCATCTTTTCTTCTCTAAAAATTCTTGAGTCCATAATCTTAACTTGCTTTTCCATCTTAGGAACAAAATCCATTAAATCAACAATTTGTGTTTGTATATCAATCCCAGGGGCAACCTCAATTAAGTGAACTCCATCTTCTTTTAATTCAAATACTGCTCTTTCTGTTATATATAATACAGGCTGTTCTTTTTTAATTGCATATCTACCACTAAAGGTAACTTGCTGAACCTGTTTTATAAATTTTGTTTCTTTACCTTCTTGTTCTATCATTAATTTGCCATCTTCAATTCTTATTTTTAAACCACCTGCTGTAAAGGTACCGCAGAAAAATACTTTTTTAGCATTTTGAGTTATATTAATGAATCCACCACAGCCTGCTATTTTAGTACCAAATCTGCTTACATTGATGTTACCTTTTTTATCACATTGGGCAAGTCCCAAATATGCCATATCAAGACCACCACCATCATAAAAATCAAACTGATATGGTTGGTCAAGAAGACAATCTGGATTTAAGCTTGATCCAAATCTAGCTCCAGCTTGAGGTATACCTCCTATTGGGCCGGATTCAACAGTTAGTGTCATATAATCCCCAATTCCTTCTTCATTTGCAACTTGAGCAACATACTCAGGCGCTCCTACTCCTAAATTAACAACTGCATCTTTTTGCAATTCCATAGCTGCTCTTCTTCCAATAATTTTTTTTGCATCTAATTGCATAGGTTTAGGATTATCTATAGGAACTCTCGCTTCCCCTGAAATCCCTGCTTCATACTCTTGCCCAAAGCTTTGTTCATGGTCTTCTTTATTGGCTATTACAACAGCATCAACATAAATTCCAGGTATTTTTACTAGTCTAGGATCTAAAGTTCCACCTTTAACAACCTTTTCAACCTGTACAACAACTTTACCGCCACTATTTTTAGCAGCTTGAGCTGTAGATGTTCCTTCAAGTGGGGTTATTTCTTTTTCAAAACTTACATTGCCATATTCATCTGCATAAGTTCCTCTAATAAATGCAATATTTATAGGGAATGCTTTGTATAGAAGTTTTTCTTTGCCATCTATTTTTATAAGTTGTACTAAATCTTCTGTTGTTCTCTCGTTAATTTTGCCTCCACCATTTCTAGGATCTACGAAGGTATCTAATCCAACCTCTGTAATTGTTCCAACTCTATGTCCCGCAATATCTCTAAGCAAATATAGTAAAACTCCTTGAGGTAAGTTATATCCTTCACATTGATTATTAACACACATTTGCCCAAGCTTTGGAGCAGTAGCATAATGACCAGCTATCACTCTCTTAAGCATACCTTCATGAGCAAAATGATCCCCACCAGTTTTACCATCTCTGTTACCTTGAGAGGATGGATAGAAAAGAGTCAAATTATTAGGAGAACCAGTGGCTAAAAATCTTTTTTCTATTGCCTTGCTTAGTGCTTCTGGGCAGCAACTGCCAACAAATCCAGTAGTAGTGACAGTGTCTCCATCTTTCACTAATTGAACTGCTTCTTCAGCTGTAAATATACTAACTTTTTTCATCTTATTCCCCCTAGCTACAATTCATAATATTATAGTTTCAAAATCTCCGGAGATTTTTACTTTTGAGGATATGGTCTAGTGTACACTTTCAAGTATTAATTTGATAATTGCTGTGTTTCTGATTTCATTCTAATACGGTTTAAAGTAAAATTGAATCAAATCAGTTTGATTGTTTTTGGGTCAAATAATTCAACAGTTGAGTATTATAAATTCAACTTGATTCAAGTTTTTTCAAAACAAAAAAAGTCCCCTCAAACTCTTTAATTTAGTTCAAGGGAACTTACACTATACTTTAAATAATTTTATATATTTTTCAATGCTTGCTCTATATCTTCAATTATATCCTCAATATTTTCAATTCCTACAGAAAGTCTTATTAGTCCTGGAGTAATACCTGCAGCTACTAGTTGACTATCTGAAAGCTGTCTGTGGGTTGAGCTTGCTGGATGAAGTACGCAAGTACGAATATCTGCAACATGAACTTCATTAGAGGCAAGGTTTAAACTATCCATAAATTTAACAGCAGTTTCTCTGCTTCCTTTTAGTGAAAAAGAAATAACTCCACTACAACCTAGTGGCAAATATTTTTCCTTAAGCTTATGATACTTGTCTCCTGCTAAAGCTGGATAATTTACAAATTCTATTTTATCTGATTTATTTAGATATTCTGCTACTTTTTCAGCATTTCTACAGTGTCTTTCTATTCTTACAGGAAGAGTTTCAAGTCCTAAATTTAATAAGAAGGCTGCATTAGCAGATGGATATGCGCCAATATCTCTCATCATTTGAACTCTAGCCTTTGTAATGTAAGAAGCGTTACCAAAGTTTTCTGTATAAACAACTCCATGATAAGATTCATCAGGCTCAGTAAATTCCGGAAATTTACCGTTTGCCCAATCAAATTTACCACTATCTACAATAACTCCTCCGATTTGTACTGCATGACCATCCATGTATTTAGTTGTAGAGTGAACAACTATATCTGCACCAAATTCAATAGGTCTGCAAAGTACAGGAGTTGGAAAAGTATTATCAATAATAAGAGGTACCTTATTTTTGTGAGCAATTTTTGAAAACTTTTCAATATCAAATATAGCTAGTGCTGGATTTGCAAGGGTTTCACCAAAAACTGCCTTTGTGTTTGGTTTAAATTCCTTTTGAATTTCCTCTTCTGATGCATCCTGATCAACGAAGGTACATTCTATACCAAATCTTTTTAGTGTAACAGCAAAAAGATTTATTGTTCCTCCATATATTGTAGCTGCACTTATAAAGTGGTCTCCTGCCTTCATAATGTTAAGAAGACTTATTAAAGATGCCGCTTGGCCTGAAGTAGTACATAGTGCTCCTACTCCTCCCTCCATAGATGCAATTTTTTCTTCCACCGCTGCTACTGTTGGATTGGAAATACGTGAATACATGTGCCCCGCAACTGAAAGGTCAAATAGTTTTCCTATATGCTCAGTTGAATCATATTTATAAGTTGTACTTTGATAAATTGGTAGTGCTCTAGGCTCACCATTTCCAGGATGGTACCCCTCGTGTAAACATTTTGTTTCTATTCTCATTTTGCCCCTCCTAATTTTTACAAATCGTTTAATCCATTGTTAAAATAGATATTTAAATATATTAATAAGAATATCACAATTTATAAAAGAACTTCAAATTTCTTTGTTTAAAATTAATTAAACTAAAATAGGGACAGTTAATTTTCTTAACTGTCCCTATTTTTAAAATTTATTTTGCTTTTTTTTCTGCACGTCTTCTTAATACATCTACATAAACTGCTCCAATTATAACTAATCCTATTGATACAGTTTGTAAGTCAGCAGAAACTCCTAAAAGATTTAATCCATTTCTTAAAACTGATATTATCATAGCTCCTATAAGAGTTCCCCAAATAGTACCTGAACCTCCCATAAATGATGCTCCACCAATGATACATGCTGCTATAGCATCTAGGTCGAAATCAAGTCCTGCAAGAGGGAAAGCTGCGTTTACTCTTCCTACAAGAACTAGTCCAGCAATACCTGCCATTGTACCACATAGAGTGTAAACTAATAATAAAGTTTTTTGTACATTAACTCCTGATAATCTAGCAGCTTCTGGATTACTTCCAACTGCATATATGTGTCTTCCTTGAGCAGTTCTATTTAAGAATATATGGAATAGTATACATACTACAATTACAAGTAAAAAGCTTACTGGTATAGGTCCTAAAAACTCAGCTCCTAAAAACGTAACTGAACTTGAGAAACCTGATATTGGAGAAGCCGCTGTAATCATAAGTGCAATACCTCTCGCAATGTTCTTTGTACCTAGTGTTGATATAAATGGATGTGGTAAACGTAGCTTAGTTAATAATAATCCATTTACTAGTCCTAAAGCGGCACCAGTACCAATACATAATATGATTGCTAAAACTGGACTTAATCCTGCTTTTAACGCTACTGCCATTACACAAGTGGCCAAAGCTAGTATGGATCCAACAGAAAGGTCGATACCCGCTGTCAATATTGTAAGAAGCATACCTGCTGCGATTATACTATTAATAGCAGATTGTCTTGCAATATTCATTATATTTTTTACACTAAGAAAATCAGGTGATGCAATAGATAGTACTAAACAAAGTAATATTAATCCTAATAAAGGTCCAAATTTGCCTATAACTTTTTTAATTGATTTTTCATTATCTGTTGATGAAAATCTTTCATTTTTTATTCCGGTATTTTCCATTTAATTTACCTCCTTAAACTGCGACAGATGCTGCTTTCATTATATTTTCTTGTGTTAAGTTTTCTCTATTTATTTCTGCTGTTAAATTACCTTCACTCATTACTAAAACTCTATCACTCATGCCAATTACCTCTGGAAGTTCTGATGAAATCATAATTACAGCGGCACCATTTGAAATTAATTCATTCATGATATTATAAACTTCAACCTTAGCCCCTACATCTATACCTCTTGTAGGTTCATCAAATATATATATTTCTGCATTAGTATTAAGCCACTTTCCTATAACTACCTTCTGTTGATTTCCTCCACTTAATTGACCGGCCATAAACTTTGGATTTGGAGGACTTATTTGTAATTTATTTATATTTTCTTCTGCAGATTTTCTTACTAATTTTAAACTTACTAATAACTTTTCTTTAAATTTATGATAACATGTTGTAGCCATGTTAAATTCAATAGTATTTCCAAGAATTAATCCTTGTCCTTTTCTATCCTCTGTTAAGAAAGCCATTCCATGTTTCATTGCATCGGAAGGAGCTTTTATTTTTACATTTTTACCTTTTACAAAAATATTTCCTTCATCTACACTATCCGCCCCGAAAATTCCTCTTACTATTTCTGTACGACCAGAACCAACCAATCCTGCTACACCTAATATTTCTCCTCTTTTTACATTGAAGTTAACATTTTTGTATACTCCATGTTTTGTTAAATTTTCTACTCTTAATAGTTCTTCACCAATTTCTGTTTTTATTTTAGGAAATTGTTGTTCTAGATTTCTTCCTACCATAAGTCTAATTAGTTCATCTTCTGTCAAGTTATCAATGCCTACAGTTTTTATTTTTTTACCATCTCTCATGACTGTAACTCTATCACATATTTCAAAAAGTTCTGGTAATCTGTGGGATATAAATATAACTGCTATTCCTTTAGCTTTTAATCCCCTTATAGTTTTCATTAACTCCCTTACTTCTCTTTCACTTAAACTTGAAGTAGGCTCGTCCATTATAAGCAGCTTAGTTTCTACACAAAGTGACTTAGCTATTTCAACCATCTGTTGATGTCCCATACCAAGTTGAGCAATATTCATTTTAGGATCTATATCTTGTCCCAAATCTTTAAGCAATTCACTTGACTTTTGTAGCATTGTCTTATAATCTAATAATTTGCCGTTTTTTATTTCTCTTCCCATAAATATATTATCAACTACACTTAAATCTTGAAGAATATTAAGCTCTTGATAAATTGCATTTATTCCCAAACTCATAGCATGCTTAGGGTTTTGAAAAGTAGTTTCTTTTCCCTCTACTAATATCTTACCTATATCGTTTGTATATGCCCCTGTTAGTATCTTTATAAGTGTTGACTTTCCAGCTCCATTTTCACCAATTAAACCATGAACTTCCCCCGGCAATATGTCTAAGTCTACAGAATCAAGTGCTTTAACTCCAGGGAAAATTTTTGATACTCCTTTTAATTCTATTAATGGCTCCATACTCACAATCTCATCTCCATTCTATAGCTTTTCATACTAATAAATTTAAATTTTATATTTCCTTTTTATTTTCCTTGTAAGTAATTAAAAATTTCGTTTTTAATTACTTACAAGGGATTGATTTAACTATTTTCCTAAAATCTTATTTAAATCAGCTTGTGCTTTATCAACGTTATCTTTGTTTATTAAAGTAGTTCCTGTGTCAATTCTTTTTTCAATTTTTTCACCTTTTATTACTTTAACAGCTGATTCAACACCAACTTTTCCTATATTGTAAGCACTTTGTGCAACTGTCGCTGTAAGTTCTCCAGCTTTAATTGATTTTAATGCATCTGGTGAACCGTCAAATCCAACTACTAAAACATCGTTTCTATTTGCTTGCTTAAGAGCTCTTACTGCCCCTAATGCCATTTCATCATTTGAGCAGAATACTGCTTTTACTTTTGGATGTGATTGAAGGATGTTTTCCATTACTGACATAGCTTTATCTCTATCACTATTTGCTGGTTGAATTTCTGCAATTTTTAATCCTGCTGCTTCTATTTCTTGTTTTGCTCCATTAATTCTTTCATCATGAGTTGCATCTCCAAGTGCTCCCCTTATAGCAACTATTTCATCACCAGCCTTAAGTTTTCCTGCAAAGAATTTTCCTGCTAGTTGTCCACCTGCGAAGTTACCAGTTCCTATAAAAGCCTGTTTCTTGTCCCAATTAGCATCTGTATCTATTAAAAATACTGGTATTTTTTCAGAAGCTGCTTTATCTAATGTAGCAATAGCTGCACTTGGTTGAGAAGGTGCTACAACTAACGCATCAACACCACGTACTATTTGATCTTCCATTAAGGATGTTTGCCCTACAATGTCTGTCTCAGCATTTGGTCCTAATACTTCTACTTTTACTCCAAGTTCCTTTGCTGCATCTTGTGCTCCCGCTTGCACCATCTTCCAATAATCGCTATTAAGAGCTTTCAAAACTACAGCTACCTTGACATCTTTTGCTTCTTTTTTAGCAGTTCCTTGTTCATTGCTTTTACTTCCACACCCTGTAAGTGATGAAGCGAGCATACCTAAAACGATTACAGTTGCTAGCAATTTTTTTCTTTTCATAATGGCATCTTCCTCCTAAAATTTTGTGATTTTTTACTTTATATATAAATATTTATAATATTTATCAATTTAACAATTTAACTCTTAATCATAATCATATTATTTTGTCGAATTATTTCATTAAGCTTTTGGTTATACTTATAATATGTTATAATATAAATATAAACGTTTACATGAACATCATGATTACATTACTATATTATGTTGATTATATATTTATCTATTTGAAATTTTTGTTAGATATATATCCATTATACTTATAATGTATTGCATATATATTTTGTAAGTCAGTATAATATTTGTTGTATATCATTATTATATTTTGCAACTTACATTTTGCTATTGAATTAATAGCTCCTGTGTTGATTCTTATTCTATCGGAAATTTGTATTAATTTAAATTTTAAGACTTAACATTTTGTTTAATTTGTAATAAATTCAGTATTTAAAACCTAACTATATCTTCGATTTTTAACGTTTTGGTATAATTTCAGCCCATATTATGGAAATATTTTTTATATAGGAGAAATAAAATGAGGATTTTTAAAAAAAATAGCTATTTTAAACCTGAAATACTAAAAAATAAGAGTACTTTTATAAAGCTTCTAGCTTCCTACTTAGTTATTATTTTTGTAATTTTATGTATATCTTCATTAGTTTTTTTTAGAAGTTATAGCAAGTTAGTACTTAATGAAGGATATAACGCATCTAAAAGAAGCCTAGATCAAGCAAAGTATTATACTGAACTTAATCTTAATTGGGCTAAATCTTTAGTTTATAGTTTATATCTAGATGATAAAATTTATACACTTATGTATTCAGCTTCTCCAATTACTGATAATTCTATAACTGCAAGATTACGTGAGATAAACTCCTCTTCCCCTAATATTGATTCTATTTGTGTTTATAATAAAGCTACGAATACTCTATATTCCTCTCTAGGAACAGGATTTAATCCAGAATATGAAAAAAGTATGCGTGATTTATTAATCAATACTAAGGATACCTTTAGTGGTAATCCCATTCCCTTAAAAATAGATATTATATCTAAAGAAGGGAATATTGTATCAAAGAACATTTTCTCCATTGTGCTTTCAAATCTCCCTGCATCTGGAGATAAATTACCTAATGGAGCTATTATTTTAAACGTAAATGCTAGTATTTTTTCAAATTATTTTAAACAAACTAATAAAATTGATAATCTTTTATTTTCAATAGATAACGCAGGTAGGATTATATTTTCTGCTGATAATAATAAGTTTTTAAATGATATTTCAGAGGAAAACTATGTGAAAGATATAATAACTTCTAGCTTAGCTAGTGGTAGTTTTATAAGTACTGTAGATAAAGTGGAATATTTTATAACCTACTCAAGTTTTAAAAATCAGAATTTAAATTTTATAAACCTAGTTCCTTATGAATTACTAATGGATCAAAGTAAAAAGGCTAGAAATTCTTCAATTATAATAGTATTGCTCTTATCATTTATTGGAATCATTATTTCCTATATAATTTCTCATAAATTTTATGATCCAATAGATAAAATAATAAAAAGTATAAACGAGAAATTACCTCCTGAAAATATGAAGGGATATAAAAATAGAAATGAATTAGAATATTTATCAGAAGCATTAGATCAAGTTTTGTCTCAACCTACTTCCTTAGAAAATCTGCCCTTAGAGGAAATGGTATTTATAAGAAATAAACTTTTAAAAGATATCTTAGTAAATAATCAATCTATGAATATAAATGAATATCCTATTAAGCTACAACAATTAAATATCAATATAGATTTAGAGAATATTTTAATTATTGTATTTAGAATAGACTCTGTAAACACCTTATATAAAAAATACCCTCTTCATAATGATAGAAATTTAATCCGGCTAGGGATCAAGAATATAATAGTAGATAATTTATCTCAGCAATATAAGGTAGAAACCTTTATTATTAAAAATAGTATAGTTGCTATCTTAAGCATAGGACGTGAAATAGATGATAGTATTAAAAGTGAGTTATTAAACTTTATTACAACCATTCAATATAATATATATGATAACTCTAATATTTCCTTATCAGCCAGCATTGGTCCATTTGTAAGACATTTAGGTGAAATTTCTACCTCATATCAAAAAGCCAATGAATATATTAACTATACTTTCAAATATGGTCACAGGGCTACTTTGTATGAAAGCAAAATACTACAGGATATTTCTAAAGAATATAAGTACGATGAAACCCTAGAAAGTGCTCTATTCGATGCCATTAAGCTTGGTAACAAAGATAAGATAAGTTTTTGTTTAGATAAGATATTTGAGGATATATTAAAATACTCATACAATGATATTATGCTATCTATAACTAACCTTGCTATAAATTCAAGAAAGCTTATTAACAGCTTATTTGATGTTAATAATGAAAAATGCAGAATATATGTAACGGATTTTTTAGAGAATTTAAAAGATTATGATTTGGCAGAGGACGCTAAATCATGGTTTTTAGAGCTTTATGAAAGTTATATAGACAAATTAGATGAAAAAAAGTTATCCAAAAACAATGTTCTTGTTGAGAAAGTAAAGGAATATATAGTAGAGAATTATTCTGATTTTTGCTTATCTGTAGAGCAAATTTCTGAGTCTTTAGATATGTCTCCTAACTATTTAAGAACCATATTTAAAAATGTAACAGGCGAATCTATATCAAGATATATAAATGACTATAGATTTAGCAAAGCTAAATCCTTATTAACAGATACGGATCACCCTATAGCAGATATATCAACTATGGTTGGTTACGCAAATAGTAATTACTTTTATACAGCCTTTCGAAAAAACTATGGTGTTTCACCAGCTCAGTTTAGAAAAAACAGTAAAACAAAGTAAAATATAAACACCTAATTTCATTGTTAGTATCTATACTACTCACATGAAATTAGGTGTTTATTAAATTAAATAAAGTTATAGGCTATGCTACTAAGTTTTAAATTATAGTCCAGTCTTTTCTGCAATATATTTTCTAGCCTTTATTGCATATTCTAGTGGATTTGCTTTTGCAGGATCTTGTTCAGCTTCAACTAAAAGGTATCCTTCGTAGTTATTTTCTGCTAAAATCTTGAATAGTGGTTCAAAATCAATGCATCCATCTCCAGGTACAGTAAATGTTCCTGATTTTACAGCCTGTAAAAAGCTCATATTTTCTTCTATTACTCTTTTTCTAATTTCTGGTCTTATATCTTTTAGATGCACATGTTTAATTCTATTTACAAATTTTCTTAACACTGCTTCTGCATCTTCTCCTGAAAATGTTAAATGTCCAGTATCAAATAATAAATATACTAAGCTTGGGTCTGTCATTTCCATTAACTTTTCAATTTCTGCAGTAGTTTGTACTCCTGTACCCATATGATGATGGAATACAAGCTTCATCTCTTTTTCTTTAGCAAGTTCTCCTAATTTGTTTAGTCCTTGTGATAATTTTACCCACTCATCATCAGTAAATACAGGCTTTTCTTTGAATATAGGAGTATCCATCATTCCTTGAATGCTATGACCTTGTTCAGACACAACCACTACTTTTGCTCCCATTTCATGTAGAAAATCTCTGTGTTTAATAAAACCATCAATTGTTTCTTGAAGAGGTTTTGTTGTTAAAAAAGAGCTAAACCACGCACTTGCAATATTCATATTTCTAAGTTCTAAAGCTTTCTTTAGAACATTTGTATCCTTTGGATATTTGTTACCTACTTCTGAACCCGTGAAGCCAGCTAAAGCCATTTCACTTACACATTGTTCAAAAGTATTTTCCTTACCAAGCTCTGGCATATCATCATTAGTCCAAGCAATTGGTGCAATTCCTAATTTAACTTTGTCTTTATTAAACATATTATCTCTCCCTATTCAAAATATAATTCTATTATGCTTCAAGCTCAGAAATTTTTACTGGTCTTCCTTCTTGTAATGACTTTTTAGCAGCAAGCCCTATTAATACTGGCTTCAATCCATCCATTGCATTTACAGGAACTTCAGTATCATTTACTATTGCATCAACAAATTCTCTCATTTCTTGTGAAAAAGATTGCATGTATCTTTCTAAGAAGAAATATAGTGGTTTTTCTGAAACTACTCCAGTTTCAGTACTGATTACTGCTGTTGATAGAGCATCATTTCCAGTTGCCACTGCACCCTTTGAACCAAAAACTTCTGCTCTTTGGTCATAACCATAAGCTGCACGTCTGCTATTATCAATAACTCCAAGTGCTCCATTTGCGAATTTTAAAGTAATTATTGCAGTATCTATATCTCCTGCTTCACCTATAGCAGGGTCAACTAGTACTGTTCCTGCTGCATATACTTCTTCAACTTCACTTCCTGATAAGAAACGAACCATATCAAAATCATGGATAGTCATATCTAGGAATATTCCACCTGAAACTTTTACATATTCAGCTGGTGGAGCTTCTGGGTCTCTTGATGTAACTCTAATTATATGTGGATCTCCAATTTTTCCTGCTACCACTGCATCTTTTATAGCTTTGAAATTGTGGTCAAATCTTCTGTTAAATCCAACTTGGAACTTAAGACCTGTTCTATCTACTTCAGCAAGAACTGCCTTAATTCTATCTAAATTATGATCTATTGGTTTTTCGCAAAATACGTGTTTGCTAGCTTTTAAAGCTTCTATTGAAATCTGTGAATGTGTATTTGTTGAAGAACATACAAGCACAGCTGCAATTTCTGGATCATTTAATACTTCATTATAATCGTTATAAGTATTTTGGATTCCTAATCCTTTAGCCCATTCCACAGTTGCTTCATTCATAAATGGGTCTGCAATAGCTTTTACCTCTGCATTTGGCACATATTTTGTTATACTTTCTGCGTGAACCTTTCCAATTCTTCCTGCACCTATAATACCTAATTTAATCATAATCCTACCTCTTTTCATCAATATTTATTTTGTTTTGTAATTAATTTAATTTTTATAAAGGATTAATATCTTCTTATATTGTTTAAAGTTTCTTCTTTATCTTTATAAGCAGCTTTTATTTTTTCACTTTCTGATACTGATGCTATCCCAACATGCCACCAAGATTCATATCCATGGGTCATTGTCTTAGGCAATACTTTTATATCAAGTAAAGTTGAAACTGTTTGCTTCTTTGAATCTTCTATAGCAGCCTTCAATTCTTCTATGGTTTTTACTGTGTAAGTTTTAAGACCATATCCTGCTGCACTTTTTGCAAAATCTATTTGCATATAGTCGCCAGTAAGCTTGCCAGTTTCTTCATCTCTATATCTAAATTCTGTTCCAAAGCTGCCCATTCCATTTGACATTTGAAGGTTATTTATGCATCCAAAGCTTGCGTTATCAAGAAGTATTACATTTACTTTTTTTCTTTCTTGGATACTAGTTACTATTTCAGAGTGAAGCATTAGATAACTTCCGTCACCAACCATTGCATATACTTCTTTATCTCCTACTGCTAATTTAACTCCTAGTGCACCTGATATTTCATAACCCATGCAAGAATATCCATATTCCATATGGTATGTGTTAGGAGTTTTAGGGCACCAAACTCTTTGAAGATCTCCTGGTAAACTTCCGGATGCTCCAACAATTACAGCATCATCATCAACTAACTCATTTAGAACTCCTAATACTTTAGTTTGAGTTAGGCAAGATCCAGTTAGTTTATAGTACTCTTCTATAACATCATCACAGTGTCCTGAAACTTCTGGAACAAAGCCATTTGATGTATATTCAACATTGTTTAATCTATCTAATTCTTCTTCCCATTGTTTTTTTGCATCTGCAATTTCAGTTGTGTATGATGACTTGTATCCACTTTCTTTTAACTTTTCTTTTATTGTATTTAAGCCTACCTTAGCATCTGCTACAACTGATGTAGCATCCAATTTTGCTGCATGGAATTGAGATACATTTATTGTTAAGAAATCTACTTCTGGATTTCTAAATAATGATTTTGAAGCTGTTGTAAAGTCTGTGAATCTAGTTCCTACTCCTATTACTAAGTCTGCATCTTTTGCTATTAAGTTTGCAGCTAAATTACCAGTTACTCCAATACCGCCTAAGTTTAATGAATAATTCCATTCGATAGCACTTTTTCCTGCTTGTGTTTCGCCAAATGGAATATTAAAGCTTTCACAAAATTCCTTTAATGCTCCTGCAGCCTCTGAATATCTAACTCCTCCACCGCATACTATTATAGGTTTCTTTTTGCTTTTTATTAGCTCTACAGCATCTTCTATAGCTTCAACTACTGGTGTTCTTCTTTCAATTCTGTGTACACGTTTTTTAAAAAAGTATTCTGGGAAGTCATAAGCTTCTCCTTGAACATCTTGAGGAAAAGCGATTGTTACAGCTCCTGTATCTGCAGGATCTGTTAATACTCTCATTGCATTTATCATAGCTGTCATCAATTGTTCTGATCTATTTACTCTATCCCAGTATTTACTTACAGCTTTAAAAGCATCATTAGTTGTTATTGATAAACTGTGTAAGTGTTCTACCTGTTGTAACACAGGGTCTGGTTGTCTTGTAGCAAAAGTATCTCCAGGTAATATTAATACTGGTATATTATTTGCAGTTGCTGTTCCTGCAGCTGTAACCATATTTGCTGCTCCTGGTCCAACTGATGAAGTGCAAGCATATATTTGTTTTCTGTGCATTTGTTTTGCATAAGCTGTAGCAGCATGTGCCATCCCTTGCTCATTACGACCTTGGTGAACTTCTAATTCTCCTGGGTTCTCTTCTAATGCTTGACCTAATCCAACAACATTTCCGTGACCAAAAATCGTAAATATACCCTTTACAAATCTATTTTGTTTTCCATCAAATTCTACGTATTGTTGATTAAGAAATTTTACTAATGCTTGCGCAGTAGTCATTCTTATGGTTTTCAAGAAAATCCCTCCCTTAAACTATTTTTCTGGCCAAATCTTAACCTTATCTCCTAGTAGCCACTCATGTTCTTTTTCATTTATTCTATCTGTCCATGGATTGTTTTCAAGATGTCTTATCATCCAACAATAGTACATTGCATACCCTGGAGCCGATGTTTGAGGATGAACTAATCCACCTGGAATAGCAGCTACACTATTATCAGTAGCTTTATATACTTCATCACCAATAATTGAACATCCGAATCCTTGTGGTTTATTGAATCTATAATAATATACTTCAGGTTGTGGATGATGATGCGGTATATAACTAGACCATTTTCCCGGGAAGGTTATAACTTCACCAATAACCATATTTGAATAAGGGGCATTTGAATAATCAAATACAGTTCTAACTATTCTCCTTGCTGTATCATTCCATACTCCTTGGCCAAATACATCACTTCTACAATCCTTTGGTTCATAGAATTTACTGTCAAAGTATTTATTATTATCTGTTTTTTGAATTAGAATTTCAGCATCAGACATAGCAGTAATTTTAACTTCTGAATTTTTACACACATGTAAGCACCATGGATCTTCATCAAAAATAGAATGTCTTTCCATAGTCTCTTTAATTCCATTCCACTCTATTTGAACCTTTCCATCTAAAAGTAAAAATGCACTTTCCTTCTCTGAATCTTGAAAGGACATTTGCCCATTTTCTTTTAATTTAACAACACCTATATCCATGAGCATATTGCTATGTTTGCCATCAATTTCAGTTAAAACATTATAGCCTTCTTTGAATTCACCTAACTTTTCAACCATGTTTTTTCCCCCTTACCTATGCTCTTGCTATCATTTCTCCGTACTCTTCTTTTTTCTCACGAATAAATTCTTTTATGGCCTCTGCAGTTGGCATATCTTCTGAACAGCTGTGACTAGCTACTAGCATAGCTGCTGAAGCGCTTCCGAATTCAAGTGCATCAATTACATCCCATCCTTCTAGCAATCCATAAATAAATGCTGAGCCGTATGCATCTCCGCCTCCAAAGGATTTTAATAATTTAACAGGGAATGGTTTGATTTTAAATACATTTCCATCATCAGTATAAGCAGTGGAGCCTTCTTTTCCATGTTTTATTACAACTATTTTGTTTCCATAACCTAACCATCTATTAGCAGTTTCTTCATCAGTACTTCCTTCTGCAATGAGCTTTTCCATTAAATCGAATTCTTCTCTTGAACCGATTACAACGTCACTTACTCTTCCTACTAATGAATAGTAAACTGCAATTTCTTCCTCTGATTTCCAAGTATAGCTTCTGTAATCTACATCAAATATTACCACTGTACCATGTTTTTTTGCATATTCCACAGCAACTAAAACTGCTTCTCTTGAAGGACTAGCTGCTAAAGCTGTACCTGACACAACAATGGCCTTTGCATTTTTTATATATTCTTCGCTTATTTCTTCATGAGATAATTGTAAATCTGCAATTCCATTTCTGTACATTAATATACTGCTTTCAGTTGGGCTTAATATTTCTGTAAATGTAAGGCCTAAAGATTCTCCATTTTTAGCTTTGCTAATATTTGAAGTATCTATTCCCTCTTTTTCAAAGTAATTTGTTACAAATGTTCCAAATTGATCATCAGATACTTTTCCTATAAAGCCTACCTTTTTCCCAAGTCTAGCTAAACCAACTGCGATATTTGCTGGAGAACCTCCAACATATTTTGTAAAAGTTCTGCTTTCCTGTAAAGGTCTGTGAATTTCATTTGGGTTAAAATCTATAGCCACTCTTCCTATTGGAATTACATCTATTGCTTTTGAATTATCAAATTTAATGCTATTCATTGTAGATACCATCCTTTCATTAAGCTTTGTAGTTGCTTCCGAAAATTTCTATGTGCTTTCTAGCGTTTTCGTATGCTGATTCTATTACTTTACTATGATATTTAAAATATTCTACAGAATTTGACTCTTTAAACAGTACAGAGACACCTTTTACTACATTATTAAAAGTAGCTGTAGCAACATTTATCTTTCTTATTCCATTTTGTATACATTTTCTAAAGTCTTCAGAACTTATTCCTGAGCCACCATGTAAAACAAGGGGTATTGGAACTTCATTATCAATTTCTTTTAACCTTTCAAATTGTAATATAGGTTCTTCTTTATAAACTCCATGGGCATTTCCGATTGCTATTGCTAAAGCATCGACTTTTGTGCCTTCGTAAAATCTCTTTGCGTCTTCCACACTAGTGGTTAGCATTTCTATATCTTTAGAACCGTCTTCACTTCCACCTACCCTTCCTATTTCTGCTTCTACAGATGCACCATACTTTTTAGCTAATTGAATTACTTTATTGGTTACTTCAATGTTTTCCTCTAAGGGACAATGTGAACCATCGTACATTACTGATGTAAAGCCTAAATCAAGAGCTTTCTTTATAGTTTCAAGAGTCATGCCATGATCTAAGTGAACTGCCACTGGAACCTTTGCTTTTTTTGCAGCTTCTATCATAACAGGTCCTATTAAATTAAGTGGTGAATGTTTTAGGCGTACTTCTGCAATTTGGAGAATAATTGGCGATTCCAATTCTTCTGCAGCCCTTATTACTCCCATTATCATTTCCATATTAGCAATACTAAATGCACCTATACCATAATCCGACTTATCCGCTTTTTCAAGTAATTCCTTCATATTTACAATTGACATGGTATATGCTCCTTCCTTATTTGTAGGCTATTCCCATAAGTTTTCATAAATTTTTATTATATCCTCTTTAGTAGGTTGTTTCTTTGTATTTGATGGACTTCCGCTAGCTAAAGCATCTTCAGCCATCTTATCTATATGTTTTATAAAATCTTCGCTTTTTATTCCGTATCCTTCTAAAGTAGGTATCTTTAAATAATCACATAGGTTTTTAATTTCTTCAATTAAAACTGTAGAAGCCTCCATATCGGACATTCCTTCTTTATAAATTCCTACAGTTTTGGCAATTTCACAAAATCTATCTGCTGCACCATCTATAGCAAATTTTAAACATTCAACAATCAACATAGCATTAGAAATTCCATGAGGAACATGGAACAAAGCTCCAATTGGTCTACTCATACCATGAATAATTGTAACTGATGAATTATTAAATGCTATACCTGCCTCTAGTGCACCTAGTGACATCTGATTTCTAGCTTCAAAATTATTTCCGTCACTGTATGCTGTTCTTAAATTATTAAATATACGTTTTATAGCTGACAAAGCAAAGGTGTCTGATAAAGGCTGTGCAAGTCTTGAAGTATACGCTTCAACAGCATGTGTTAATGCATCTATTCCAGTTGCAGATGTTACATTTTGTGGAGAAGTAATTGTGAATTGAGGATCCACTATAGCTAATATTGGTATTAAAGATGGTCCTTTTAAGAGCATTTTCACATTATCTTTTGTATCAGATATTATAGTAAATTGTGTCGCCTCTGATCCAGTTCCAGCAGTAGTTGGGATAGCTACTAGCGGTGCTATAGGAGTATTTATTACTTTTCCCATATAATCGGAAATGTCCCCTAAACTTTTTACCATTACCCCAATTGCTTTTGCTGCATCTATTGGGCTTCCCCCACCTACAGCAATCAAGAAATCACATCCAGAATTTTTATAAGCTTCTACACCTTCACCTATAATTATATCTGTAGGTTCAGAGTTTACCCCGTCAAATATTTCGTATTCAACATGACTATTGTTGAGTACATCTGTCAATTTAGATACATTACCTATCTTAACCATTATTTTATCCGTAACAATTAATGCCTTTTTGCCTAAGTCGCTCATTTGTTGAGCTGCTGCTTCTATAGCGTCTTTTCCTGAGATGACAGTTTTAGGAACTAAAAACTTGTAAGCCATGATTTCCCTCCATTTCAGCAGTATCTGCTTCATATATGATTATTTTTCATTTATATATTGGTTATCTTTTGGTTATATATTATCACTTTTACCTTTTAAGGTCAATAATATATTAAACATTTTTAATATTTTTTGTTTATAGTTGATGTATATTTGGCTATATTTTGGGTATATACTAGTTATATCCGGATTATTATTTCACTATTCTTATTGTATTATTCAATTTTATACTATATAATGTATTTATCTTAATTAAAATGAATAGTTTATTGGGGGTACTTTACAATTGAAAGTAAACAGAATAAAAGAAATTAGCAACTATATACGTGAACACGAAAATGCTTCAATTGATACATTATGTTCTATTTTTAATGTTTCCAAAAACACCATCCGACGTGACATAGCTGAGCTAGAAGAGAAGGGTATTATAAAAAAGGTTTATGGTGGTATTACATTAAACATTGATGAAAAAGATACTATACCTTTTAATCAAAGGGAAATTAAAAATAAAGATATAAAGGTAGTTTTAGCTGAACTTGCTAGCAACCTAGTAGAAGATAATGATATAATTTTTATAGATTCCGGAACCACCACTGTTCATATGATACCTTTTTTAGCAAATAGGCGTAACTTAACTATCATAACTAATAATTTAAATGTTCTAGTTATGTCTTTAGATTATCCTAATCTTAATGTTCTTTCAACTGGCGGGTCTTTGTTTAGAGAGGCAAATTCTTTTATCGGAATTGAAGCAATCCATTTTTTAAACAATTATAATATTGGAAAAGCGTTTATGGCTTCCACAGGTGTTTCTATATCTAACGGAATTACCAATTCATCTTCCTTTGAATATCAAATAAAGAAAACAGTAGTACAAAAGAGCAACAAAATTATTGTGCTTGCAGATAGTTCAAAATTAGATGTTGCATCCTTAATGACATATTGCGATTTAAAAGATATTGATGCACTTGTAACTGATAATATTTTACCTGAAGCATATTATAAATTTTTTAAAGATAATCATATTGACGCTATAATACCAACAAAATAAAAGCAGACTGTAAGCTTAGATAAAAATAGTTTACAGCCTGCTTTATTTATTTATTTTTTTATGTATATCTATAATAAGGCTACAAAAGTAACATACACAACTATGCATATAACTGTATCAAGCACTGTTACATTATTGGCTAAATCCCTATATTCATACGAATTATATTTGTCCATAAAAATAGGTGTCGAAAAAGGTGGTGGTAATATTAAAAAGGTAAAATAGGCATAATCAAATAGTGTATCATTCTTTATTAGGGCATCTAACACTAAAAACTTAAATGCATACCCAATTATGAAAACTACCATTATTCTTAAAATAACTATTCTAATACTTCTCCTTAAATATTTCTTATTTATCTTCAAATCATATCCTACAATTATTAAAATTAAAGGAGTAGCTATATTTGCCATATACTGTATAGTTATAAATATTCCCTTTAAAATCCCAATTTCATAAATAAAACTTTTAAATCCTGTTATATTTAATACAATTCCTAATACCACTCCAATGATTAATGGAGATTTAAGCATTTCTATGATGGTACTTGTTGAGAATTTCTCATTATTAAATTTTATTTTTAATAATGTAAAAAAAATAAACCACATAAAAAGCTCATGTCCAACTCCAATAACAGATATTTTACCTAAATTCTCAATACCAAATACCGTACCATACAGTGGAACACCTAGCAATCCAAAAGAAAATCCAGTACTCATAAAAGGATTTAATGGATTGTGTATTCTTTTAAACATATTTAACATTACACCAGTAAAATACATTATTATCATCAGCAATACTATACAAAGTATTATCAAATAATACTCCTTTTTAAAATCCATGTTAATAAAAGTTATAAATAGAACGGCTGGTAAAGAAATGTTCATTACAATTTTTTTGATATCTATTATAGTACTTTGTTTTAATATATTTTTTCTTTGTATTAAAAGTCCAAAGGAAATGAGAAAAATTATTGGCAGGGTATTTGAAATTACATCACTCAATGCTAGCACCTGTTTTAAACTTACCCTCTTCTATCTGCTTTGAAGCTTTCTCATATAAGTTCTGAAGCTTATCTAATTTAATATTAAAAACATAAGTATCCTCGATTAAAATTGGATCTTCAATATCTACGTACTCCTTTATAATTGTTCCCATAAATTCTATATCATCTTCAGAAATAAGATCTTTTTCACTAAAGTTTAAAAGGGTTAATTCATAAAGCATATCTTCCTCTTCGTAGTCCTCTTCCTCTTTGATTGAATCATAAAACTTTTTCTCTATGGTGAGATTAAGATTTTCAACTATAGCTACTAATACTTGATAATTAGGCTCTATTTGAAGGTCTATACTATCACTCATGTATATAAGCTTTTTCTTATGTAAACTTTTTGCTACTTTAATAGCTTCTTTTAATTTTTTATCCATGAATATACTCCAATCTACCAAATTTTTAATTAATTATACCACAAAAAAACAATTAACAAAAAGTAAAAAAGCTATGGATTACTTATTAGCTTAAGTATTTCCATAGCTTCTACTTTATGATTTAGCCTTTTATAACAGTTAAAAGCATTTTAAATCTTTCAACAGCTTCAAGTCCATGTGGAATATTAGAAGGCATTATTATTGTTTCACCTGCTTTAACAGTAAAAACATTATCACCTATAGTAATTTCCGCTGCACCATCTAATATTTGAACCATAGCGTCCCCAGCAGTAACATGAGTGCTGATACCTTCTCCTTTATCTAATGAAAATAGAGTTATGTTAGCAAATGGTATCTGTGCAAGGGTTCTGCTAATAACCTGACCTTCCTGGTATGATATTAAGTCCTTCAAATCAAGTATTTTTGAGAATTCTATATTTTTAATTAAGTTACTCATATTTTTGCCTCCTTACATTTATTAATCATATTATAACCCTGTTAGTGGCAAGAATATGTAACAAAAGTTACCATATTGCAATATCTACACATTTTAAAAATTATTTATCTGAGCAAAATTCTACCTTTTCCCCATTTAATATTTTATTAGTTGTTCTCATTGCACACATTTTTCCACACATTGAGCAGCTATGCTTTTCAGCTGGAGGAGTACTTTCGAAGTATTCTCTTGCTTTTTTGCTGTCAATAGCATATGAAAACATTTCTTCCCAATCAATTCGTCTTCTTGCATCACTCATCTTATTGTCAATGTCTCGTGCACCTGGTATTCCCTTTGCTATATCTGCTGCATGGGCGGCAATTTTAGATGCTATAATACCTTCCTTTACATCGCTTAAATTAGGCAACCTTAAGTGTTCAGCAGGAGTTACATAGCATAGAAAATCTGCTCCATTAGAAGCTGCTATTGCGCCACCTATGGCAGAGGTAATATGGTCATATCCTGGTGCAATATCAGTTACCAGTGGCCCTAAAACATAAAATGGTGCACCATGACATAATCTCTTTTGAAGTACCATATTGGCTGCTATTTCATTAATTGCCATATGCCCTGGCCCTTCTACTAAAACCTGAACATTCTTTTCCCATGCACGCTTAGTAAGGGCTCCTAATTCAACTAGTTCTGAAATTTGACCAGCATCTGTACTATCATTAATACTTCCAGGTCTAAGTGCATCACCTAAACTAATTGTAACGTCATATTTGTATAGAATATCTAAAACTTCATCATAGTATTCATAAAATGGATTTTCATTACCTGTCATTTCCATCCATGCAAAAAGCAAAGAGCCTCCTCTTGAAACTATGTTTGTTATTCTCTTTGATTTTTTAAAAGCTTCTACTGCACGCTTATTAATTCCCGCATGTATAGTCATAAAATCAACACCTTGAATTGCATGAGCTTCTACCACTTTCAGAAAATCTTTTGCAGTAATTTCCAGCAAATCTTTTTCAAGATATCCTATAGCATCGTACATTGGTACTGTACCAATCATGGCTGGTGAAATATCTATTAATTGTTTTCTAAAAGTATTAGTTTTGCCAAAATTGCTTAAATCCATAATAGCTTCAACGCCAAATTCCAAGGACAATTTAACTTTATCAAATTCATTTTCATAATCAGCGCAATCCCCTGAAACTCCAAGATTTACATTGATTTTAGTTCTAAGACCTTCACCAATTCCTTCAGGACTTAGTGATGTATGATTAATATTAGCTGGTATTACAACTTTTCCACAAGCCATAAGTTCTCTAAGCTTTTCTATATCTATCCTTTCTTTTTCAGCAACAACCTGCATTTCCTTTGTTATAATTCCTTTTTTAGCAGCTTCCATCTGTGTTTTATAATCCATTTTTTTAGCCTCCAATTTAAATAATTAAATATTTCTGAGAGAGTTAATCTATTAATATTTCACATACAGACCTGCATAGGATTTGTAAATAAAAAAACAAAAATGGGCTGTACCTGCAAACGAAGTACATCCCATAAATTTTCATCAATGTTGTTCCCTACGTTGGCATTACCCAAATCAGGTACGGTCGAAACTTTTGTTTCCTCTCAGCCTGCACACAAGCTCCCGAAATATTTATTTTTGTATATAATATCACTTCATTCATGTTTTTGTCAATGTATGAAATTTAACTATCAGATTAAATCGTTACCTTATTTCATTCCCACAGGACAATTTTTATAACAGTTAAAGCAAAAATATTGAAATCCAATAAATTGTGCTTGATACATTTGCCAATAATCTTTTGTCATGAACATTTTTCTCTGCTCTTCTGGAGTTTTACTAATAAATTCATTCCAAAAGCCAATTGCCTTTCCCAAGCCATAAGGCTGAGATTTGCTTAAACAACGGTTTACATTAGTTATCCCCTCTTTTTCCAGAGCATTTGCTGGGCAAGTTTTTACGCAGATATCACAGTGAATGCATAAGTCTTCAGTACAAGGTGGATCAGACTCTAATTCTATGTCTGTCAGTATAGCTGTGAATATAACTCTTGCCCCTAAACGAGGATGTATTACTAAGTTATTTCTTCCAAAACTTCCAAGCCCAGCTGCCACTGCTGCATGACGCAAAGATACCTCCGCTACAGTTCCACCGCCATTTTTAGGATCCATTGTTTGTGGGTAAGAAACAGGTACTGTCATAGCCTTCGAATGAAACTTTCTTTCAATAAATTTTGCAATTTTAAAATTACAATGACGTGAAAATTCCATAATATCTAATCTGCCATTCATAGCTATACATGTATTAGGGCTTTCCACATGCGACATCTCATGCATTGCCAGAACAATGATACTTTTCACTCCTGGTAGAATTTGCTCTAAAGGAGTAGTCCGCGGGCTTTTATAATCTGATACATTAGCAAATCCCACATCATCAATATCTAATTCAAGAGCAAAGTTACGAATATCTTCTTTCATTCCCATAATTAAATTCTCTCCTTTTTTTAATTCTTAAGATAATCACAAGCTCATAGTTTCCGTGCATATACACTAAATTACTTAAAAAAATTATCTGCCTGAATAAACGTAATTTTAGTGCCTGTACATAATATACTACTGGAGTCTTTGCTTTGTCAATATAATACTTTTTAATAAAAGATAGTAAATTTAAAATTTTAGCATAAATCCTGATTGACAAAGCTCTATAAAGAATAGTAGAATAATAGCATCATCAGTGCATATACACGCATTTTCATTAGGAGTGATATTTTTGAAAAAAAATCATATTAAAAAATCTAGTCCCTGTCATTGTATAAATGTGCGCAGAGCTTCTAATGCTATTACAGCATTTTATGATGAAAAACTTAAACCTTGTAAATTAACAGTTAATCAATTTTCTTTGCTTAGATATTTAAATTTTTTAGGAACTATAAGTGTCAGTGATTTATCTTTAGAAATGAGATTGGACAGGAGTACCCTTGTTAGAACATTAAAGCCTTTAGAAGAAAGAGGTCTAGTAACTGATATATCTGAAAGTGGAGCCAGAAACCGTCAATTACAATTAACTAAAGAAGGTATAGAACTATTAAATAAAGCTGAACCTTTATGGCTTGAAACCCAGCAATTTATGGATAAATATATAGGTTCAGATGATATGAAATCCCTAAAAAGAATATTTTCTAAAATTGAGGATTTGATTCCTTAATTTTAGAAATATTCTTTATCTGTTGTCTTATTAACTTCTTTTTGATCTTTTACAACTATACATATTTGTATCAGCTAAAACAATAGCTTCTTCAGCATTTATATTATCGCAGTCTCTAACCTCGCATATACCATGGCTAAATGAAATATTGATTTCATTTATTTTCTTCAATGATATTGTTTCGGTTATCTTGTCCATTCTCTTTTTAGCCACATCTCCGGGACAGTTTCTAAACAAAATAACAAATTCATCTCCAGAGAGTCTTGCTATTATATCAGTTTCACTTATATAATTCTTTAGTAAACTAGAAAAACACTTAAGTACCTTATCTCCAAAATTATGTCCATAGGTATCATTAATTGCTTTAAATTCATCTACATCTATCATAACAAGAGAAAACTCTTTGCCTTCTTGCTTAATTTTTTCAATTTCAATACTAAATTCTTTATTAAATCTTCTTCTATTCATAACACCAGTAAGCTCATCAAAACTTGCTAAATATTTAAGTTTATTCTGTGCAAAAGCATTTTTTAAAGCTATCTGAAGTTCACTTTTTATTACATTCATAAGATTTAATTCTTTTTTAGTAAACATACATTCTGGATTCGAAGAATCTACATTTAAAAGTCCTATAAGTTTATTGTCTATGTATATAGGTGCTGATATAGTACAATAAATATTTAAAGCATCTCTCTTTATAAGCTCATTTACTGTTTCTGCTTTAGTATTAACTTCATCGAATTTTTGAGGATTCTCTATTATAGCAGTTTCTTTAAATTTATTAACACTGTTAAGATACACTTCTTCTTTTTTTAAAACAAGGTCAAGTAAATCATTCTGAAATCCTCTAACAACTTTAAAGTGGAAATTTTCATTTTCATCCATAACAAGGATACTGCCATTAGTTCCATTTGGTATTAAATCAACAGCAGTATTTAGAACAATAGAATATATTTCATCCTCACTTTCAGTCATTAAAACCTTTTCACTAGTTTCATAAAGCCTCTCTTTTATTTTCTCCATAAGCTCCTGACTTTTATTAAAATTCTTTATCAATCTATATTGGTATAAAGCTATCGATGCAAAAATCAAAATTAAAATTAATAATATAGCATGTAGCATGTCCATAATAACACCTCTCAATGGCTTATTATTTAATTGTACCATAATTTTATCAAATATCACACTTCCAGTAATTGTAAATTTAATAATAAATAGCTTTTTTTAACTTTCTTGCAACTTCATTCATATGGGTATCATCTGTACCACAGCAACCACCAAAAATTTTAAGATTAAAGTTCTCATATAATTTCAACATATCAGCTGCGAAACTATAAGCATCTGAAGTTTTTAAATCACAGCAATTGTCCAATTCTTCTGGTGATAGGGGAGAAGTATTCGCCTGTATTCCCTTAAATCGCTGCTGAACTATAGTGGTTTTATTATAGGATTGAGAGAGCGCTTTAAAAACTACCTTTGGATGAACACAATTTGTCATATAGCAAAGAGGCTTTCTGTTTGTGGAGCTATCAATTGCCACTATGGCTTCATGAATTGTTGTTCCATCTATTAATTTCCCATCTTCCCTTATCATAAAGCTAATAATATATGGTAACCCTGTGCTTTCCATCGCCCTTGCCATGCCTATAGCTTCAGATAAAGCTGGCATAATTCCAGCATATAAAAAATCTACTTTAGCCTCCGCAAATAATGAAGCTTGCCATGAATGAAATTCCAATGCCTCTTTTTCAGATAAAATTTCATCAGCTTTATAAGCGTCTCCTTTACAGCCCATAAGTCCGCCTATATACACTTTGGAAGGCCAATTCCTCTTTATCTCATGCAAGAATGAAACATTATCATAAATAACATTCTTATTATATTTAGACTGTAAAACACGTTCTTTATTTGCTCTTCTAGTTGGAGTTGTTATCATAATAGGAAAATCACAATGTTTAGCTATCTCTATGTATTGGTTAAATAACTCTTTAAGTGCCACTTTATATTTCTCATTGTAAATGTGACCAGCAAGAGCAACAGTTTCATCAAAAGGAATACCGTATTCCCTTTTCAAACGTTCTCCCAATGCACCTTCCATGAAAATAATAGAAGAATTATTGTAGCAGCTTTCAAAATCCATTTTTCTTTCCATTATCTATCCCCTCAATTATAAATAATTTTTTTATCTATTCACCATATTTATTCCTAATAAGAATTATTGCCATCCTTTACAGACATCGACCCATGAAGAATAATTTGAATACTTTTCAAGTTCTTCAATTGTCAATTCTATTGCACTATTACTACTTCCACAAGCGGGAAAAACTGTTTTGAATCTTTTTAGTGATTCATCAAGATAAACTTTAACACCATCTTTTATGCCAAAGGGACATACACCACCAACAGCATGTCCTATTAAATCAATTACTTCATCAAGTGTTAGCATTTTTGCCTTTGTTGAAAATTGTGCTTTATATTTTGAATTATCAATTTTAGCATCACCTGCAACTACAATTAGGATTGCTTTGCCATCTACCATAAATGATAGTGTTTTTGCTATTCTTTTAGGTTCGCATCCCACTGCCTGTGCAGCCAATTCAACTGTTGCACTAGAAACATCAAACTCAAGTATTTTATCTTCTAAGTTCCATTTCTTAAAATATTCTCTTACTTCTTCTATAGCCATAATTATTCCTCCACTTTTGTAAAATATAAATAGCCTCTTACTTCTTTATATTACTTTATTTGGTTGTAAAATTCCTTTAATTCTTTTTTAAATTCATCGGAAAGACCATGCCATATAATCCCCTGTATTGCTCCTTCTAAGGCATATAACCTATTAATACAAGCTGAACTATCTATTGATTTAATGGCAAGCCAAGCTTTCTTGCTTCCAGATTTTTTTAATTGCTCAACTGTTTCTATACCAACTTCATTAAGCTGTAATTCCAATTTATTCCCTATGTTAGGTAACTTAGATAGTTCTCCCATAAGTTTATCCTCCTTAAAAGTAATCTACATTTTACAATTCAATGTAGTAAACTATGATATCCGTATAATTTCCGTTACCAAGCAGAAAACCTTTTGGAATTATCCCTACTTTATGGAATCCAATTTTCTCATAAAGATGAATTGCATTTACATTTGTACTAACAACTGCATTGAATTGTAATAAGGAAAATCCTAATGTAGCACCAATTTCTATTGAATGCCTCACTAATTTCTCTCCAATATGGTATCCTCGATAACTTGCATCAACAGCATAGGAGGCATTAGCAATGTGTCCGCATCGTCCTATGTTATTTGGATGTAAAATATACAACCCTAGAACTTTATTATCTGCTGTTGCAACTGCCGTAAAAGTTTGAGCAGAAAAAAATTCTTTTGCCTGCTCTTCACTTAATTTTTCTGTTTGGGGAAAAGCATTTGCATCTTCAACAACACGATTCCAAATTTTCACCATTACAGGTATATCGGAATCTTCATATTTTCGTATAGTTATTTCCATTTTAAATTTCTCCTTTGTGTTAGAAAATCCATAATTAATTGGTTATTTTTTAATCTCTACTATCCACGTAAAATTAACTATATATTCACTGTGGATTCTACAATTTAATGACCTTACATATGCTTCTAATTCTTCTAAATTAGTATAATACTTTTTATTTATTACATCCAATAAGTCTTGTCTACCTTTAGCATATAGATTACTTAAACATTTTTCTTTTTCTATCTCATTAGCAAACATAAAATCTGCAATAATTATTTTCCCATCATCTTTTAAATATTCTAGCATGTTCTTAATTGCTTCTTTCTTTTCATAATTATTTAGTCCATGAAAAGCATAGGTGGTTACAACAATCTCAAAATAATTCTTTCTAAAAGGCTCATCTAGAAAATTACCTAATTTAAATTCCATATTGTTATACTTCTTTTTTGCATGTAAAATCATTTCTAGACTTGAGTCAATTCCAACTATGTCTATTTTATCACTTAATTCACCACATAAGTTACCTGTTCCGCATCCTATATCAAGCACACTTGAAGCTCCATGTTCAGTTATTCTACTTCTTATTTTTAATAAAATTTCATCATATTTCTCAAATGATCCTAATTCATCATTTGATCTATCTCTAACCATTTTATCAAATTTTATTGCTTTATTATCAGATTCCAACATTCCAGTCTCCTCCCATATAATATTTATCTTACTCCTTTTCTGACACACCAATGGCAGTGCTTAGTTAGCCGTAGTGTTATTTATATATCTAATACTAAATCAATTTTATTCATTTTAGGATCTTTTACTTCTGGGTTAGTATTATAATACCATTTATATGCTAGTTCTAGTCCTGCAAATAAATCTATTTGTGGCATATATAATCCATCTTTTTCAGCTTTCTTTGTATTTAATAGATAGGTGACATTTCTAAAAGGAAAATACTCTCTTGCCTCTATATTTACTCTTTCACTAGCTACTTTTTTTATGTTTACTTTTCTATTCACTACTTCCATAGCTGTTTCAACAAGTCGCTGCCATGTTACAATCTGAGGATGGGTAACATTATATGTCTGTCCTATAGTCTGCTCTAGATGTATAGCACTTTCAAATGCTTTAACTAAATCATCAATATATATAAATTGCGTCTTTTTATCTCCATTTGGTATAGGAATATCTAATCCCTTGGTTATCCTATCAAATAAGTAGCTTTCCCTATATAGATTATTTCCATCTCCATATATATAAGTAGGTCTAAATATAGTTATAGGAAATTCTTCTTTTTTATGTAGATTAAATATATAATCTTCTGCTCGCTTCTTATCTAATCCATAAATTCCCCAGTTAATATTTTCACCTTTAGTGAATTCTTCTGTAACAACCTCATCTGAAGGTATATATACGGAACCCGAACTACAAAATACATATCTCTTTAAATTTTCTTTATTCAAAATCGCAATTAATTTTTCAGCATCCTCTCTCGTATATGCTGAAATATCAAAGACATAATCGTAGCTTTCATTGGAAATATTCTCATTTAAGTCTTCAATGGACTTTCTATCACCTTTTAAATGTTTTCTAACTCCATCATATTTAACAGGTTTGATTCCTCTTGTAAATATATCTACAATGTAACCTTTTGATATCAAATATTTTGCCAATGAACTGCTTACAAATTCAGTTCCTCCCATAACTAAGACTTCCATAGTTTATTTTCCTTTCGTTTTTAAAAATATATTTTGTTAAAATAATCAAAAACAGCTCTAGGCTGTTTTCAATTAAGATAATAATTTTCATAGGTACCTTTAAATTAAATTTGCAGAATTATTTCTTCTTTTTCAATTTGTCTTCTGCTTTTTTTATATTTTCAGCAACTCTAAACTTAACTATCTTGCTTATTAATTCATAAGGCATTGGCTTATCTATAGGAAATTGCACTGACCCCTTTGCTCCTTTATATTCCGATAATTCATTTTTAAAAGCATCAATTCCACTAGGAGCTGGATAAAATCCTATATGGTTTTTATGAGCAGCAAAATGCACTAGATTTCCATGCAACGCAAAAGTAGGCATTTGATAACTTATCTTTTCTTCTGCCTCTGGTGCTGTCTCTTTTATAACTTTTCTGAACATTTTAAGTATTTCCTGAATCTCAGGAGGGAATTGTAAAATATACTCATCAATTGAATTAAAATTGGTTTTATTCTCTCCCATTATTTACCTCCTTAATTATAGATAAACGGAATATTTTTAAGTTGTTGTTTTGTTGAAACGTTTATTTGGAATCATGGTCTTAACCTCCATATTATAAGAAAGTACAAAATAAAGTATTTATACTATAAAGTAGTCCTCTATTTTTCAATCTCTACTATCCATGTAAAGTTAACTATATGTTCGCTGTGAATTTTACAATTTAATGACCTAATATATCCTTCTAATTCTTCTAAATTAGTATAGTACTTTTTATTGATTACATCCCATAAGTCTTGTCTACCTTTAGCGTATAGTCCATTTAAACATTTTTCTCTTTCTGTATCATTAGCGAACATAAAATCTGCAATAATTATTTTTCCATCATCTTTTAAATATTCTAACATGTGTTTAATTGCTTCTTTCTTTTCCTTATCATTTAGTCCATGAAAAGCATAAGTAGTTACAACAATATCGAAATAATTCTTCCTAAAAGGCTCATCTAAAAAGTTACCTAATTTAAATTCCATATTTTTGTACTTCTTTTTTGCGTATAAAATCATTTCTAGGCTTGAATCAATTCCAACTATATCCATTTTATCACTTAATTCACCACATAAGTCACCTGTTCCGCATCCTATATCAAGCATCTCTTTCTTTATTACTATTTTACTGTTATCACGCAACTATATATAATTATGTCATACCTCTTATATAATATTAACATTATTTACCTCATATTTATATATTCTTACTAGATAGAAAGTTGAGTTTTTTCACTTTTATATTTCCAAAATAAATCCTTTAGGAGCATAAAAGGGAAAAAATACCGTAAAATTCATTTGCGAATAATACAGTATTATATAATAATGTTTATTATATCAATTTAGTGTTCATTATTTACCAACAAAAGTAGCTGTTCCATTATCTCCACTATAAGGAGGCGCTCCTTCAACTGTTACATAACAAATTATTAATTTATACTCTGCACCTCTAGGAATATCTTGATTGAAAGTAAGTATAAATGTTTTTGCTGAACCATTTTTTGATTCTATTTTAACCTTGTTATCCGTAAGTGAATTTCTAGCATTAACCTTATCATTTTTACCAAGAGTAGCTATACCTTTTGGCATAACATTCATTATATCTTGAATCCAGTAACTAGTTGCCTTCGTTCCTAGTTTAATATCAACATCTCTATCATAGCTAATTTCAATTTGATTAGGTGAAATCTGCTCAGTTTTTGTTAGCATTGGAATAGGAAATTGCCTATCCTTCTCAACATAGCTTGTAGAAGTGGTGAAAGTCTCCTTAGTAGGTCCAGCACCTACAATGTTATACAAAAATAATCATTAAATAAATTAAGACATGTTATTCCAATTATACATTTACAGCTATAAAGCCTCATTTTACTAGTTGCGAAATTGTGTCCTGATACTACACCAAAATTAAGTACTAAAGAAGAACTTCTTATTGGAAATCTAGAAATAAGCACAACCATTATCTTTTCTTCAGCGTCCAGTGTAGTCTCTTTTATAATTTTACTAAAAATTTAAGTATTTGTTGAATCTCAGTAGGTATTGTATAATATTTTAATATTTATAATTTTAATTTTCTTTTGTTTTCAACTTCTAGTTATATGGATAATGGGAAGTTTATTTGCTTAGAAATAATAAAGCTAATTTTTGAATCTATCTCTTTAACACATTCTATTCTTACTAAGCATATATTTAATTCTAAATATTATTTCTCCGATGTTTTAAAAATTCTTTTAGTGTATCATTAAGGCTCCAGTAAATATTGTTATATTTATTAAGTTTATATTGTACATCATTTACATCATAGGCAATATTACCAAATATCGCTTCTTTTGATGGTCCATTTTGAACTTTACCTTTAATAAACAACTCTAACTCTTGCCTATACTTAGTTTCTAAATGCCAAGCACTCATTTTTAAATCATTAATACAATTTATAATTCCAACAGCTTCATCTCGGCAATTATGAATACTTTGTAATGTTTTTTCATCTAAGTCTAGTATTGATGTAGTTATATTATTATACGCATTATTTATCATCTCAAATACCTTAGCGGTGTCAACTAGAAAAACAGTACTACTTTCATCGGATGGATCTGCTGCGGCTCTCCTCCATAATGCTGAAAGTTTAGTAACAGCTGTACAATTTAAAAATTCATTAATTTTACTAGATAACATTACATAATCTTCTTTATTTTGTTTAATACGCATTAACTTTTCATTATCTTCTTTCGATTTTACAATATTTCCCTCACCTATTAAATTAATTTCATTTAGCTTTTCTATCTCAACTGTAAGTTTTCTATTTTTTCTTTCTAAATTAGCTATTTTCTTCTTATATTTGATTTCAATATCATTTTTTATTACTTCATTACTTCTAATCCAACCAATTAATTTTTCATTTCTATTAAATTCATCCAAATGTCTATAAATTTCTCTTTTAAGTTTCTCTGAATTATTGAAGAAAACACATACATTGCTTTTTACTAGCTTTTTAAACTCCTCATATTTCTTCGCTTCATTTATTTCTATTACACTTTTCCCACTTTCTCTCAATCTTCTATCCAATTCATCATCATCTAGCACAACAGCAAATAATGGTATTCCTTTAGATACTGCATATTCATATTCTAAATGTGTATAACTCTTTCCGCTACTTGGTTCAACAGATCCATATCTTCCGCCCAAAATCAACATATACACATCTGATTCATCTATCCACTTCTTTATTGTTTCCATTTGTGGTTTTCCGCCCCTAAATAGTTCCATTCCTGCTGGTATATGTCCAGCATCTAATATACCTTCAACTGCAACTTGTCTATCTTCTATTAAATCAGTAAAAGTTGAAGAAATAAATACTTGTAACTTCTTGCTCATATATTCACCCCATTTTAACCTATTTATTTGAATTTATCTACAATTATAATGCAAGCTGGTAAACCGATAATTACCTATGAGATATTAGTGAGTATTTACATTAATAACGTTATTTGCTCATCTTTATCTAAATTCAGTGAATTTTGCATTTACTTATGATATAGCTCCCCGTCTCGTTTAACTGGCGGTTTTTAATTTATCAATATGCAAAAAATACTTGACGGTACCTATCCCTTCAATGAAACTTCACAGCGCTCATGAATAAAACCTATGGTTCTACAGTTCTTCTTTAAATATCTTCTCATATCCGTTGTATTTAACATAATGACTTTTTCGTCTTTCAATCATATTAGTAATCTGGGGATTCATAGCCTAAATTAAGTATCTTACTATCAATTCAAGAATAATATTTACGTCATTAATGTGCCTATAGTTTCTATTATAATCATATCGGGCATTATGTTGTTCAGCTCCTCCATGCGCCGAAGCATTACGACCAGTCTTGTAAATAACTTCTCCAATTGTCATATTTTGAACATAAGTATGAACACTCCATTCTTGAACTATTTTTCGAGCTTCTATTTTTAAAGCTAATAAAAAGTTCTTATATGACGCCTTCCTCTTTCTAATCACTCTTGAATTATCTTCTGATCTATATGTTCCAAAATCCACATAATACAAAGGCATATAATTATGATCCATAGCCAAAGTAAAAAGATGACTTAATGCAGCTTGCGGAGTAGCCTCTTGTGGATGGTATGTCGGGTTATAATAAAAATTATTACCGAATTCAAATGCCCTATATAAGAAAACACATCTTGGTAAAGATTCAAACTGTTTTAATGATGCATGATACAGTTCAAAGATCATCTCATGTTGGACAGCTTCTATTTCAATGAAATTAAATCCTTTCTTAGTCTTTAGTATGGGAGATTCAATATGAAATGGTTCCTCCACCTTACTATCAAAAAAGTCTTTCTTTCTCAATCGAAGCATATCCATTAAATCAAACTTAGCATATAAGTCATCAGAGTGTATTGACTCTATACCTAAATTATTTTGAGTTCTATATTCTAAATACTCAAAAAAAGTATTTATTCCATTGATTCTATTGGAAATCCACAATATTTTATGCAATGCAAAAATATTAACTACCCATGTATCTTGATACTTTTCTCCTAAATATCTGTTAGATAACTCTGCTAAATCTAAATATTCATCCAACACAACTGCAATTTTAAATATTTTTTTATTGTTTGTACTATTAACTTCTAATACTTTTTTTCTTTCCTTTTTCTTATCAGAATTATAATAAATAGGAATCTTATTGTTTAACAAATATTCTTTTCCTCTTTGACATTGCTCACAAGCTTTCACAATAACTTCTTTAAAGAGCTTTTCTCTTGTTTGAGTTGCATCTTTTCCTTCTATAAATATACTTTTAAAATTCTGCGATTTACATTCTACAAATAAAATCTTATCTTCAAATTCTATTATTAAGTCTTGTTCATTTCCCTTATTGTCATATGAAGTATGATGTATATCTTTAAAAAATTCTCTAAATTTTTTATATTCCCAAATTCTTTTTTTAAGATGTTATTTTCAACATATAAATTTTCTTTTGGTGCTAGTAAAATAATCAACTGATAAAAATTTCTATATATTGATAACCCGTATATATCTTCAGATAATTCCTCAAAATATTTGAAGAGTTTAAAATACTCATATATATGGATAGACGGATAATCATACTTGTAATTTAAATATCTTCTAAAATCATTTTTTTCAAACTCATTATCATCTAATTGTTTTAAGCAATCCAATTCATAGATTTTTTCTACTATAATTATTAGAATTAATTGTATTTAAAACCTTTTAAAAAAATTTAACAACATCTTAGACTCCATTCAACAACTTTCATTTACAAATAAAAAATAGCCTCAGTCATTTTTTATTTGTTAAAGTTATAAGCCTCATTTTATGTGAAATTTTAGTTTTCTTGATTTAAATCAAGGATTTAGTATTATATCACTGCTATAATAATTTCATAAGTAAGGGAGGGAAATAAAATGTTAACATTTGAAACAGAAAAGACATCACTGCGGAAGGCAGCATTAATAATAGGCATCACCACGATAATTATGGCAATATTAGCAGCATTTGCAGTTGGAGTTGTTGATAGCAGACTAATAATAGATGGTGACGCAACCGCAACAATGAATAATATAAGGGAATCCATATCATTGTTTCAAGCAGGAATTTTCAGCTGGCTCATTATTCTTATTTGCGACATTGTGATTTCATGGGCACTATATATCTTTCTTAAACAAATTGACAACAGCCTGTCGTTACTTGGCGCATGGCTTCGTTTGATTTACTCTGCTATTCTTGGAATAGCTATTCTAAATTTAGTGCTTGTAACAATTTTACTGAGCTCGGATTACCAACTACATTCTATACAAACTGACCAGTTGAAGTCCATGTTGATGCTATTTATTATTGCATTTCACAAAATGTGGTCTTTTGGGTTAATTATTTTTGGAGTTCATCTGTTCATCATTGGTTGTTTGGTAATGAAATCAGGTTTTATCCCAAGAATACTAGGAATTCTTTTGCTAATTGCTTCTTTTAGTTATATGTTTATTCATATAATGCATCTGTTCTTACCACAATATGAGAATACTACTCGAATTTTTGAAAACATATTAAGTCTCCCAATGGCACTTGGAGAATTGGGGTTGGGTATATGGATGTTGGTAAAAGGCGGCAAAACATCAAAAAAGGGAAACTAACCTTCACAATCAGCGATCTTGGGATACTCTTTTTTTAATTCTACTTAAGGATTCCGGAGTGATTCCAAGATAGCTTGCCAATTGATGTTGTGGAACACGATTTATAAGTCCAGGTCTTTTTTCAAGCAACATTCGATAACGAACCTCTGGAACAGCTCCTATGAACCTTGCCTTTTCATCTTGTTCCTCACCAAAATTATGTTCAATAATTGCCCTTGTTATTTTATCCAGTTCCGGGAATTTCTCATACATACCGTCTTCAGACTCCAAATCCCCAACAAG
>Ga0074193_1000444_pt1 | contig 70405 bp, 68 predicted proteins | sample EPASupsiteHSE605_FD_64523 | JGI IMG/M metagenome (GOLD analysis project Ga0074193, IMG submission 64523) | Bioremediated contaminated groundwater from EPA Superfund site, New Mexico - Sample HSE6-05 | ecosystem: Environmental > Aquatic > Deep subsurface > Groundwater > Contaminated ...
CCCCAAGTTTCTCCGCGAGCTGACGAGCTTCATTGCAGCTAATTCTCCCCTGAGGCGCTAGTTCTTTCAATTTTTCAATAAGTTCTTTTTCTTGCATCTTCAAAACACCTCCAAAAAATAAACGCCCTATTAAGGGCGCATTCAGACTTTATATTTGCACTCCTTTCCAAATGGAGGCGCAACAGTTTCCCGTTACACCCTGTCGTTCAATCACCGTAGCTATAAGCATTAGGTAAATTGAATCGGAGCCTATTCAATTGTTTTCTCATTATATAATAAACGCAGGTTTTAATCAATAATGAACCTATTTCTGCATATATCTACAATTATTGGTGCCTGGGCTAAAAGAAATCCCAATTTATAACTAATTCAGATTTCTCAGTCACTATCCAATGCATCGGCACATCTTCATCGTTCGGAATTATGTTATCCACCACCTGAAATTCATAACAGACGCCGCAAATAAATGTACTTTTTGGTAAGAGCTTGAGAAATCGGTCGTAATAGCCCTTCCCATAACCCAATCGATATCCATAAGCATCAAAAACCAGACCCGGAACTATCACTGCATCAATTTTAGCCAAAGGAAAGTCTGAACCAACAGGTTCCGCAATACCGAAAGCACCTAAACGGGTTGACTCCCAGCTGCTGAACTCTACAGCGGCAAGTCCGCCATCTTTTTCTACCCTTGGAAGCAGAATAGTTTTACCCAGATCCGCCTGACCTTGGAGAAATGGCCTTAAATCCACTTCATTTCTAACGCTGGCAAATCCCATTATGTTCCGGGCGCTAATAAGGGGTTCCAATTCCATTAACTTGCCGGCTATCAAGTTGCTGTAAGTTTCAATCTGTAAGGCAGAAAGGCTGGCCCGTCTATCCCCCATCTCTTTTCTTAAAACCTGTCTCTGCATATCCTTTGATTCCATATCAGTCTGTCCCGCCCGAAGGCCTGCGCCACATATATAGTCCAATACCTGCCGCCATAATTACCAATGAGTACACCTGAGATACTGATAAGTTACCAACGAAAACCCAGTTCTCCCTAAAAAACTCGATTATAAATCGATAAACTGAATAGCCGAGCAGGTAAAAAATAAATATCTGTCCGGAAAATTTGCGCCGGGGGTAATACCATAGCAGTAACGCAAACAGTAATAAATTAATCGCGGAACTGTAAAGCTGAGTAGGATGCCTGCTCAAGCTGTCTACAAACGGGAAAACCACCGCACAAGCTGAATCGGTTGCCTTTCCATAACAGCAGCCATTCAAAAAACATCCAATTCTTACGATAGCATATGCAAGAGCCAGGAAGGGTGCAAAGATATCTGCCATCTTCCAAAAAGAATAACCTCGGATGCGGATATATATTATGAAGGCGAGAACACTTGCAGTGAAGCCTCCATACCAGACCAGGCCGCTAAAACCTCCCTCAGTTAAACCGAAAAATATTGTAGGGTGTACAATAAACTCCTGCCATTCAAACATAGCTATATAGGCCAGGCGTGATCCCAGCAACCCGGTAACTACTAATATCATAACCATGTCCAAAACATGTTCAGGCTTATAGCCTTCTTCTTTAAATCTTTTGCTTATTCCAAGTACTGCAACCAGTACAGCAATAGCCAACATAAATCCCCACGAATAGACTTTTATCCGGCCCATATTCAGTAAAATAGGATGCACCCTCATCATTCCTTCCTTGCCGTTTATCCACAGGTTATGCAACTCTATATTCCGGCAATTCTTTCCACCTGCATATTTTATTATTAAATTTAAGTGTTCAGAAATCCCGTCAAATTAATTATCAACAGACTTATACACATTATCCACAGTTTCATTCACAGGGAAAACACGTTAGGATGTGCATTAGTGCTTAGTGGCGCAAAATGCCCATTTACGTAGTCGTCATAGGCCTTTCCGGCAATCATGGCAGCATTATCAGTACACAGCATAACTGGTGGGAAAAATAGGTCATATTGTCTTTTCTTGGAATATTCATCCATTTTCTCCCTGAGTTCTTTATTGGCTGCTACTCCTCCAGCTAACATTATCGTACGAGCACCATATTTATCTGCGGCGCGAATGGTTTTCTCAACCAGTACCTCCACCAGCGCGTTCTGGAACTCTGCCGCTACATCTCCAACATTATTATTCTCGTTTTTCTCTATTTTCTTCCATAAATTCATGGTCGCTGTTTTTAGACCCGAAAAGCTAAATTCAAAGTCATTCCTATCCAAAAATACGCGGGGTAAATGGTAAAGCCCGGCTTGACCCTGACCCGCTGCTTTCTGTATAGCCGGGCCGCCTGGATACCCCAGGCCCAAGAATCTCGCTACTTTATCAAAGGCCTCCCCTGCTGCATCATCCTTGGTGGAACCTATTAGTTCAAAATCGCTGACACCCTTCATATACAGAAGGCTGGTATGCCCACCCGAAACTACCAGACATATGGCAGGAAAAACTATACTGTCATGTTCCAGCAAATTGGCATAGATATGTCCATGCAGGTGATTAACCGCAATCAAAGGTCGGTTTATACCGTACGCAAATGCTTTGGCAAAGGATAACCCCACCAATAAGGCACCTACCAGACCTGGCATGGTAGTAACCGCTACAGCAGCTATATCCTGATAGGCTAATCCTGCTTCCATAAAGGCATTATTTACTACAGCCGAAATATTTTCAATGTGCTTGCGTGAGGCTACCTCAGGAACCACGCCCCCAAACTGCTGATGAATAGCAATTTGTGAATTGACGACATTGGACAAAATTTCCCGGCCGTTTCTCACTATAGAGGCAGCTGTTTCATCACAGGAAGTTTCTATCCCCAGAATAAAAATATCTTTCATTATTGAACCTGCTTCCCTTTGCAATTAAATCCTTATTAATCAAGATATTTAGTCATAACCAGTGCATCTTCTTGATTATCAGCATAATACTGTTTTCTGATACCCGTAGTAACAAATCCCAATCCTTTGTACATCGTCAGCGCTGAAATATTAGAAGGTCTAACCTCCAGAAGAATCCGCTCGGCTTTTTTCGACCTGGCCAGCTTTTCCTCTTCCAGCATCAAGACCCTGCCCATTCCACGACCGCGATATTTTTTACCTACCGCTACATTGGTTATATGAGCTTCCTCGAATAGTGTCCACATTCCGACATATGCCGCAACCTCACCTTCCCAATCACAGACCAGGTAATTAGCATATTGATTTTGTAGTTCTGACTCGTAAGAAGGACGAGACCAGGGCAGGGTAAAGGAATCTTTTTCTATAACCATTACTTCATCCAGATCTCGCTCCGTCATCTTTCTTATCAGGTAACCATGGTGCAGCATTACAGCTCTCCTTTGCCTAATTTGAGCTCGGCTTCAGACAGGCGGACATACCTGGGACGCATACTAATAATTTCATCAAAATCCCCTCGAGCTGCTCTTTCCACAGCCAGGCTGCCCAGGGCCGAAGCCCGCAAGAGCATTAAATGTGAAGGTGCAGTAAGAAGCCTGTCCCCCAGGCAATCGGCAAATATTTCCCGATAGGGATAATAACCGTCCCCCAGCAGAGTAATCTTGTTAAGACCCCTTTCCTGAGCTTTGCTCAAGGCCAAGTCAGCAAATTCCTGAGGTGAACAAGCCATTTCATCACTCAATCTATGCGGATAAAATCCGCAATTATCGTAAAGAGCGGTGTATACCTCCTGCTTACGGGCATTTAAAATCGGGCAAACCAGAGTATCACTATAAGCAATATTATGAGCTAATACATCCAGCGTCGACACGCCCACTACGGGTAAATCGGCTGCCATACTCAGGCCTTTCACCGCAGCGAGCCCAATACGCAATCCTGTAAATGATCCGGGTCCGATGGTAACAGCAAGGGCGCTCAGGTCTGCCAGTGATTTATCACACCCCCGCAGTATCTCATCTACCATAGGCATTAGGGTTTCCGAATGGGTTTTCTTATAATTAATAAACTCTTCTCGAATGAGTTTTTCTTCATCCAGAAGAGCTATCCCCGCAACCGGGGTAGAGCTATCTATTGCTAAAATCAACAATTTGCCTCAACCTCTCCAGCTTTTCCTGGTATTTACTTCCTACTGCCGTTATATGAACCTTTCTTTCCCGTTCATAGTCATCATCCACTAATTCTATTTCCAGCCATAAGCCCTCCCGAGGAAGCAGGTCCTTCCCTATCTGCGGCCATTCAATCATGGCTATACCGCCCTGTTCAAGATAATCCTCAAGACCCAGATCAACAAGATCCGAACCCTCCAGGCGATAAAAATCAAAATGATAAATTGTCGGGGTAGTGGGATAAATATTCATGAGCGTAAAAGTTGGACTAGTCACTCGCCCTATATATCCCAGACCACGGGCTGCCCCTCTGACCAGAGCGGTTTTGCCTGCCCCCAGTTCCCCCAGCAAATATACCACATCATCTTCGCCAAGAACAGAGGCCAGGTTACTGCCCAGCTGCTGCATCTCTTCCTCGCTGTATACCTTTATATCCATATTCATACCTCATTACGCCTGACCGGTTAACTTCTTATATTCATCCCTTATCAATTTGAAGTCTTCCCAGGTAGGACGTTTATAGCTTTCGTTCCGCAATAAGGCCGCAGGGTGATAGCTGGCCATTATCTTTATGCCATTTCTTATAAACCACTTACCTCGAGTCTGGCTAATCTTTGCTTTGGAGTCAATAACGGTCTGGCAGGCCAGAGCTCCCAGGCATACAATGATCTTGGGATTAATTATTCTGATCTGGGCTTCCAGGTAGTTCCGGCACTCCTTCACTTCGTCAGGATTAGGGAGTCTATTACCGGGCGGCCGGCATTTAACTACGTTGGCAATATAGACCTCCGACCGTCTAAAGTCTGCTGCCTCCAGTATCTTGTTGAGCAGCTGCCCGGCTCGGCCTACAAAGGGAATGCCCTGCTGATCCTCATCCTTTCCCGGTCCCTCGCCAATAAACAAAATATCGGCATTAATGTTACCGTCTCCGAATACCACCTGCTGGCAGGCACTCCTTAATCGGCAGCGCTGGCACCCTACAGCCAGATCATGCAGGCTTTGGTAGGATTCAACTTCTTGATAGCTGTGTTCCGCTTTTATCCCGGGCAAAAACGAAGTATATGTCTTTTTGATCGGCTGTACTATCGGTTTTTCTTCGGCATTTGGCTGTTCCACTTCCGCAAATAAACGGGGTTGTTCAGTAGACATTCTCTCCCCTCCCGCTTAATTTTAACCATTTCAGCAACAATGTAAAACCGCCTTTGTAGGCGGCTTTTAATTTATTATATAACATTTAAAGATAATGTTAAATTTTTAGGATTAGTATTGAACCAGCTTTTCCTCTAACAGACTATACAGATCTGCGAACCCGTTTCCTATTCTCCAAAAGCTTATCCCGCCCAAATTGTTATCCACTGCTGCATTCCATTTCTCGTTAAGACTTAACTTATTTTCAAGCCAAATCTGGTGGGCTATGCCGTTTCCATCTGTGTATGTATAATATGGACTCATGCTGGCATAATCAAAATGTTCAGTTACCCGGTAGGAGCTCTTAATACTGTTTAGGTTATTTAACGTTACTGTAGTGGTATTCAGCCCTGAACCCCAGTTATATCCGTAGGTAGCTACCCCCAAAAGCAATTTTGACGCGGGAATATGAGCAGTGCTTATCATATAATTTATAACGTTATTCACCCACCATAAAGGAGCTATCGGTCCGGGTGCACTGGTTTTGTAGTGGTAATCATAGGTCATTACTACCATTTTATCTACTATCTGTCCAATTGCTTTATAATCATAACCGGTGGGCCAATTGTCTGTAGAAGTCCGCGCAAAAACTGCCGCTGATAGTTCCTTGTTACTGCCCAGCCGATCTTTTAGTTCCTGTAAAAAAATAGTAAAGTAATTAGTGTCACTCGAAGAAATAAACTCAAAATCTATATCGACCCCATCATAATTATTCTTTTGGACCTCATTATAAAGTTGATCGATTAATTTGGCCCGTAACTGGGGGTTGGCAAGCAGGGTATGCAAACCTGCCTTATCCATAAACATTACGCTGGCATGTGTCTTTATCCCCTTACTTCGAAGAAAATCAAGTACCTGTCCATAATTGTCCTGATATTCGTAAAAGAGGTTGCCGTTGGCATCAGTCTCAAACCACCGCAGAGCTACATCGCTGAATAAAGGGGCATTTTCTTTTAGTTCCTGAAAGCCGCCTGCATAGTAGTAGCCAAAGACAGCCGGTTTCTCATTATGGGCTGACTTATTAAAACTAATTCTCACTTCATTTAAAGCACTGCTCCAGCTTACAATCCCATCGAGGTTTTCTGCTAAAAATCTTAACGGCAGATATGTACGGTTCTGATAAATATATGGAGGAGCATCCAGATAGTACGCTGTTCCATTTATCATTACCCTGGAGCTTCCAATAACAAATTCAAAATTTTTGCCCCGGCATTGCACCGTTACTTTACCGGTGCTGCCGTTCCAGGCAACACTTCCCTTCAGGGCATTATCTTCAATAACAAAGCGCAATGGCACCATAGTACGTTGGTTAACTATTTGACAGGAGGGGTTGAATACTCTTAACTGCCCATCAATCCTGATTCCTGGATTAGTATTGGCAGCAGCCGTACCCGTAAGCCCCATAAATATCAACAAAACAGCAATAATAGCTAAAATACCTTTTTTCAACTCATCCAACTCCTCACTAGCAATTAAGTTAAATAATTCTAATGAGGTGGGAGAATCTCCTTGATGTAAATAATGCCAATAGTTCTCAAAATTTCATACTTAATTCAAATAAAAAAAAGCAGATGCCTCACTCTTTATATACTTAAAGGTGATACACCAGCTTCTTTTTTTTATATTTTAGCACTCTTTAGTTTATATATTTCTTGTGCGGAAACAACATATCCAGGTCATCTGCGGGAATATAAATCATATTTTCCTGGCTTACCACTGCCAGAATCACCATTTCTTCTCCTGTGTATTCTTCCATGTACGATCCCAATACACATATTGTCATTATGTTGCCATCCATATATACCGTAAACAAATCCCCTTTATTCAACGCTATCCCCCCATAGTTGGCCATCCACGAGGACTTTCTCCGCTCTGGAACGGAAGTCGAACGGGTGTCCATTAAATATAACCAGGTCGGCGCGTTTCCCCTCTTTTATTGTTCCCAGTTCCTGATCGACCTTTAGAAGTTTAGCGGGAACGCTGGTAATAGCCCGCAAGGCTAATTCCTCATCCAAACCTTCACGTACCGCTAGCGCGGCACATACCCGAAGGTGTTCTATCGGAATTACCGGATGGTCGGTTATGAAGCTGAAGGTTACTCCCCTCTCTGCGAGAAGAGCTGCATTTTTAAAAGCCACTTCCTTCATTTCAACCTTTGCCCGATTTACCAGCAATGGGCCAAGAAATACTGGGACGTCTCTTTTTACCAGCTCCTCTGCTACAAGAACCGCCTCGGTTCCGTGCTGGAGCATCATCTCAATACTAAACTCGTCTTTAATACGCAATGCGGTGAGGATATCATCTGCACGATGTACATGGAGCAGCAGCGGCATCTCTCCTCTTAATACTTTAAATATTGGCGCATTTCGATATACCTCACGTGCCTTAAGATCATCTTTATCCATAAGACTTCGAGCAGTAGAAAACGCTTCCCGCAATAAGCTGGCACTAGCCATTCGAGTCTTAGGAGTCTTCTTCTGTGCCCCATATACCCTTTTGGGGTTCTCCCCAAGAGCGGCTTTTAGTCCCCAGGGATTGCGGTAAACCATTTCCCCCATACTGGAAGCAAAGGTCTTTAAAAATACGGCCTGCCCGCCTAAAATATTAGCACTGCCGGGCATACACATCGTCCTGGTTACACCACCCCGCAGGGCATCCGCAAAGGCCAAATCCATAAAATTTATCCCGTCTACGGCTTGCAGGTGCGGAGTAATGGGGTCACTGGTCTCGTTAACATCATCCCCCTCTACCCGATAGATTTCTTCCTCCAACCCAATATGAGTATGAGAATCGATAAATCCCGGACATATATATTTGCCCCGGGCCTCTATCACCTGACTGCCTTTCGGGATCTTAACCGACTTTCCTACCTTATGAATAAATTCGCCCTTAACTAGTATTACCCCGTCATCAATGACTCCTGCATCATCCATCGAGAGTATCCTGCCGCCTTTTATCGCTAACATATAAGAGTTCCTCCTCTTTGTTAGGAACTGTCAAGAAATAACAAAGGCATTCACTCCGGTCTTTTTTATTCCTTGACTGCACCTTATATTTTATGAATGCGGGGAACATATTGTTCTGCTATCATACTGCCATAATCTACCCGAATCGAAAAGGGCAGGAAAATCAAATTAGATCAATTAGTATAATCTAATTCTGCGCAGCCGCTGTAAAGGCCATAAATAAGCGGGCGGAAATTTCATCCTGCATACATTCAGGATGCCATTGTACCCCCAGATAAAATGGGTGTTCCTGACTCTCAACCGCCTCTGCCGTACCATCGCCGGCCATTGCAGTTATAGACAATCCCCTGCCTGTTTTCTTCACTGCCTGATGATGAAAGCTGTTTACCCGGACCCGATCATTGCCAATGATACACCTAAGCTGACTGTTTTTTTCTATAAATATATCATGAAAGGGATAAGGCCGGGGGGCTTTTTGCATATGGCTCATGGAACTGTTAATATCTTGAACCAGACTTCCGCCAGCAGCTATGTTCAATACCTGACATCCCCGGCAAATTCCGAAAATAGCCTTGCGGCCCTGTAATGCCTTGCGGGCAAGGCTTAATTCAAACCTGTCCCGCATCGGGTCAATTTCCCCGGCCTTCAGCCCGGGTAACTCCCCCCAGTAAACTGGATCGAGATCTCCGCCCCCTGAGAGTAACAACCCCTGGCATAAACTATAATAGTCTTCAATCAATGTTTCGTCCAGGGTAGATGGAAGCAAAACCGCTATACCTCCTGCATTGACGATAGCGGTTACATAAAAATCCTTAAGCATAAATGAATTCGCTTCTGACTGGTAATTGCCCGTAATACCAATAACCGGTTTCATTGAATCCCCCCTAGTTAAATAAAAAGCAGGTCCTCTAAGAACCTGCTTCAACGCTTATACTAATATTCTGCTGCTATGTATTTAGATTTCACTTAATTCAAGGCTGATGACCAGAGCCTGATTGACCTTCTCCATCATATCTTCCTTTAAAACCGCTATTCTTTGTTTCAAACGAGTCTTATCTATAGTCCGAATCTGCTCGGTTAATATAACCGAATCGCGTTCCATTCCATAAGTATCAGCTTTAAGTTCTACATGGGTCGGAAGTTTAGCTTTATTAATCTGCGAAGTTATTGCCAGCACAATCGTAGTGGGACTGTACTGATTACCAATGTTGTTCTGTACCACTAGAACCGGTCGTATACCACCTTGTTCAGAACCTACGACCGGGTTAAGCTGGGCAAAATAAATCTCGCCTCGTTTAATCATATATTTTTATCACTCCAGCAGTTTTAGATTTACAACATTACTAAATCTCATCTTCCAGGCTGGAACTCTCACCGGCAATCATCAAATTGATAGGGGCCATTTCCAGATAACCTTTTTTCATTTGCTCGATCATCAATTCTCTTTTACGTACCTGCAGGTAGAGCTTAATTGCTTCCCGCACTATTTCACTACGGTTTCTATTTTCTAAAGCAGTAAAATGATCTACTTCAGATAGCATAATTTCAGATATAGTAACTATAATTCTTTTCGAGGAAGGCAATACCAGCACCCCCATAACAAATATACACAATTATATATCTATTATATAGACAAGGTTCTGGGCTCGCAAATCCAATAATTACTTGTATGTCTTTTATTCTGCATAAGTTCTGACAACCCGGCTGCTAGGGGCACATACGATTTCATAATTAATGGTCCCAATAATCTCGGCCAAGTCATCTGCTGTTATACCATCAGCAGGCTTTCCAAACAGGATAACTTCGTCCCCTGCTTCAACATTCTCAATATTGCTTACATCAAACATGCATTGATCCATGCAGACTGTTCCAATCAAAGGTGCCTTTTGTCCTTTGATCATAGCCCAGCCTCGGTTAGAAAGAAGCCGGCTATAGCCGTCAGCATAACCTATAGACACGGTAGCCACTGTAGTTTCCCTCTTACTAATATATGTTCGCCCATAGCTTACAGATTGGCCAGCAAGTATAGTTTTTACATAACTGACTCGACTCCTCAGGGACATAGCCGGCATAAGTTCCAGCTTAGATTTATCAACCTCAGATGATGGGTATAATCCGTAGGTTATTATCCCGGCTCTTACCATGTTGAAATGGGCCTCGGGCATTTCCATTATAGCTGCGCTGTTCCCCAGGTGTTTTAGAGGAATTGATATACCTGATTCCTCTAATTTGGAAACAAAGCTTTTAAATACTTTTACCTGCTCTCGGGCAAAACTCTTATCCAAATGATCTGCAGTAGCAAGGTGACTAAATATACCTTCCACTATTATTCCGGGCAGAAGACTTATTTCCCTAATAAGTTCAATTGAAGAATCATCCGGTCTGAAGCCTATCCTCCCCATACCAGTATCAATCTTTAGATGCAAACGTACTGACCGGTTGGAGTTTGAAGCTGCCTTGGATAAAGCTAGAGCTGTATCCATATTAAATACGGTCGTCTCTATTTGGTTTTCTACTACCAGATCCATTAAAGTATCCGGCGTATAACCCAATACCAGTATTGGGGCGTTTATGCCCTGTTCCCTTAGAAACAGGGCTTCATTGGGGGTGGCCACTCCTAAATATGTGGCTCCCTCCTGCAGGCAGACCCTGGCAACCTCTAGCGCGCCATGCCCATAAGCATTGGCCTTTACTACCGCCATTAAGTGAGTTTCCGGAGAAATCAAGCGTTTTATTCCAGCCACGTTACTTCTGATTGCCCTTAAGTCTATTTCTGCCCATGTTATTAAGCTATTATCCATCTCTCTCCACCATAGACTTCAAAACATCATTACGAGTAATAATACCTATCAGCTTACCATGCCGTAATACAGGCACACGGTTGATTCTGCGTTTCTGCATGATGTCAACCACCTCGCTCACCGGGGTATCTTCCTCCACGGCGATTACTTTGTGGGTCATAGCTTCTTTCACATATGAAGCAGTATATTTCTTGATATCGTTGTTAAATCGTATGGGGTTCTCCAAAAAAATAATACTGTCAAATAATGTGAGATAAAATGGAACTTTCAATTCACTGGCCTTTATCATTAAATCCTTTTCTGTAATTATCCCTAATAAATGATTATTTTCGTCTACTACTGGAATCCCGCTTATTTTATTTTCCAACAGAATTTTGACTGCCCTTTCTACCTTATCCTCTGGACGAACCGTTATTACATCTTTGGTCATAATATTCTTAGCTAACATTTACTCACCCCTCTTTCTTATCTATCATTAAGATATCTCCAATTCACGTAATATATACGGTAAGTGGTTAATCAGATCACCGGCTGTGAGACCTCTTTGCCCAGTAATTTCAGCAGCCCGGTCACCTGAAGACCCATGAATATAAACACCGGCCACAGCAGCACTCTGGGCTCTAAGTCCTTGCGCTATAAGGCCTGTTATAATACCGCCCAAAACATCACCGCTCCCGGCCGTAGCCATGCCTGGATTCCCATTTATATTTATAAACACTTCCCCTGAGGGGCTTGCTATTATAGTTTTATTTCCCTTCAAAACCACTGTCACCCCCCAGTCAGTTGCATATTGACGTGCAATCTCCAGGCGGTTGTGCTGAATCTCTTCTATTTTTAAACCAGTTAATCGGGACATCTCCCCGGGATGTGGTGTAATAACGATAGGAACCTGCCGATCTTTAAGTATTGCCGCATCACCTTCAAGCGCATTAAGACCGTCGGCATCAATCAAAACTGGTACTCCTGAGTTCTCAAGCACAAAGCGGAGTATAGCATTTGCTTCCCGATATCTGGACATCCCAGGGCCAATAGCACAAACTGATACTGTTCCCAACAGATTTTCCAATGCAGGGATAGCCTCAATAGAAATATTAGCCTCACTGGTTTCAGCCAAAGAGCGGCTCATTACCTCTATTACAGATGCCTCCAGAATTGGAACTAATGATTCGGGAAGAGCAGCGGTAACCAAACCTGCACCGCTTCGCAAAGCCGCACAGGAAGTCAAAATAACTGCGCCAGTCATTCCTGCCGACCCCCCAATTACCAGGGCGTGTCCATAAGTACCTTTATGAGATTCTGCTTTACGAGGCTGAATAACCTTTTTAATCATTAGTTCGTTAATCAAATTCAGCTTAAGTTTCTCGTCCTCCAGGAGTGATTTTGGAATTGATATATCAGCAACAGTTAAAGCCCCGACATAATCTCGGCCTGGTTCCAAAACCTGCCCCAATTTAGGAAGCGCAAATGTTACAGTATGATCAGCCTTGACTGCAGTTTCATTCACTTTACCCGTATCAGCCTCCACCCCTGATGGAATATCTACTGCCACCACAGGTGCCTTGCTCAGATTTATCATCTGGATTACTCGAGCTTCAAAATGATCAATACTACCCCTGAAACCTGTGCCATAAATAGCATCAACAATCAAGTCGGCCGATAATAAGGAAGTCATTAAGCATTTAAAATCTTCATCGTTCCCAAGGGGAAATGGAATGGCATTCATTTTTTCCAAAATATTATAATTAACATAGCAGTCAGAGCTCAGATTTTGTGGCTCTCCCATCAGGAAAGCATCCACCCTAGCTCCAGCATTAATGAGATGGCGTGCCACAACCAGGCCATCCCCCCCATTGTTGCCCTTACCTGCAAGTATGACTATTTTCACCTTACTAAGCTCGCCTATTAAACCTCTAATAGTTTCTAAGACTCGCAAACCTGCGTTCTCCATAAGTACCAGACTGGGTATCATGTAATCGTCTGTGGCTCTTCTATCAATTTCTTTCATTTGTTCTGCCTTCAGAAGTTTCATCCAATCACCCCTTATTGGCAATAATCACGGCTATAGCCTGCTCCATGCTATGCGAAAGACTTATTGCAAATTCCTTTATATCCGCTTCCCGGGACCTTTGCAGGGCCGCCTCATGCAAAACAAGCTGTGGTTTTCCCATTTCGTCAACCATTACCTCAGTATCCTGAAATCTGATTCCCTTAATAAATATACTATCAAGCTTGCGGAATGCCTCCCGGGCAGCAAATCGTGCTGCGAGGGAAGGAAAGGGATCTTTTTTGTTATAACAGTAGTCTAATTCCTGCTGCGTGAACACACGTTTCAGAAAACGAGGCGTCCTGGCAGCTACTATTTTTAGCCTGGCAATATCGACAATATCAACACCGACGATCTGCAAATTATCCCCCCTGACCTGTCATCTATTCCCGGCAATTACAGATTGCTCAACTGGCAAAAGCACAAACTGTTAAATATTAAATAGTTGTATTATAAAACAATAACTTTGCTGGAATGCAGCATTTCTTCTGCTATGGAATACATGTTTCCGACTGTACCGACCTCTAATTTATCAGATAGCCCGTAGAAATCCAGGCATGTTCCGCATGAAAGAACCTCAACCCCATTACTCTCCAGGTGTTTTATATGTTCAATCAGTTCAGAGCCAGCGGTAGTCAGTAACACACCACTATTTAAGAATATAAGGGTTTTAACCTCTCCCTCGATCTGGGTTAGGGTATACATAAAACTTTTCATTAATACACTGCCAAGTTTATCATCTCCCTGCCCCAGCACATTACTCTTCACCAGTACCACTGTACTGCCTCTTAGATTATCTTTTTCCGGGAGAATCTCTTCCTTGACAATATTGATGTAGAATGAACCGTCCTGCTCCTCAATCATACTTTCCAGTTTCAATGTTTTTACCATCCTGGAGATATTCTCTAGGGCAGCCCTGTTGTCAACAATAGCCAAAACCTCTTTTACCTCATGGCTGTCGAGAGCTTTTTTGGTCATTATTACCGGTTCCGGGCAAGCAAGGCCGCGTGCATCAACTGTTTTTTTCATGTCCAACAAGTCATCTCCTTTGCTCTTCTTACAGGTTCATTCTATCATAATCCCAGTATTTCACACCACCCTGGTCCTTTTTGAGAACTTATATAAAAAATGCGCCGAGATAGCACATTACTTTTATGGCAGTGTGCATCCGACGCATTAATTATTTAATCGGGTTTAATTCCGCATCTCCTCTTTAGCCTTTAGGAGAGAAACTATTACTTTATTAACCGGAGTATTGACACCATAATGTTCACCCAACTTTATTACTGCTCCGTTCAATGCATCTATTTCAGTTCTGCGGCCTCTTTGGATGTCTTGAAGCATAGAGGCATGGTGCTGGGCTGTAGTAGGAATCATCTGGTTATAAAATGCCTGCCGATATGAATCAGAATCCGGCCATAGAGTCCTTTGATTATGGGCTGCCAACACCGCAAAAATTTCATCAATCATACTATTCATCAGTTTCCTGGTATTTTCATTTTCAGCCAGCTTTCCATAAGGAACCTCCAGGATGGCCCCCAGTGGATTTAAGGCGGAATTATAAATAATCTTTCCCCACACAAATTTCATAACTTCAGAAGATGTACGGGTTGGAATACCCGCTTCATTGAATATCTGGCTGTACACCTCCAGTACTTGAGCGTCTATCATATTAGAAGGTGAACCGATAACTACATCATCTGCAATAACGGTCACTTTGGACATGCCTAATTCAACAGTTTCAGCACCGAATATTACCCGGCCAAGTATCAATCTTGATTCTGGAATAAACTTAGCTGCTGATTCAAAATTACCATATCCATTTTGAGCCAGCAAAACATATGTATTAGGAGAGATAACCTGCGCGATTTGCCGGGCTACCTCTTCGGTCTCATAAGACTTAACCGTCAATATAAGCAGATCATAATCTTTATCTTTTATTTCATCAACTCCGGATAACGTTTCATCCAGTCTCTCAGTATGCTCCCCCCATATTCCGTTTACCTTGACTCCCTTTTCATTAACAGCATTCAGCACTATTTCCCTGTCCAACCCGCTTACCTGATGCCCTTGCTCCTTCAAAAGGCAGGAATAAACTGTACCTAAAGCACCCAATCCAAAAACTAAAACCTTCATATTGCTGCCACCTCCCCGATAAAAGCCATATATACTGCTGCATATTTTATATATTCTAATACATTATGGCTCTTTGTGGGACAAGTAATGGCACAAATTTAATAAGAATACAGATTTTAGATACTATTTTAGGATACTATTTAATCATTCCCAGACTGCGGTAAGTTTCAGTATCCGCCTTGCCAGTGGGCGTTAACCCATGCCATACCTGATAATACTTTACAGCCAGCACCGTCATCTTTCCATATCTTCCATCAGCATTATCAAAGACTATGCCTTTTTCCTTGAGGCGGCATTGCAAATAAACTACATCCTGTCCATAGGCTTTTTCTTTTAGGGTTTTTCCTTTAACATACTTGGGGACAATCTGCCCATTTTTCACAATTTTAACTGGGGTGCCTATAGGAATAAGCGGGTACAAAGCCTCAACATCTTTGTTACGCATCCGAATACATCCGTGGGATGAAGACCATCCAATTGAATTAGGTTGATTAGTTCCATGAACGCCGTACGTACCCCAGGGTACATTAAGACGCATCCAACGGGTACCGAAAGGACCGCCTATCCTGGGCGACTTTTCAATTATCTTCCATTCCCCCAGGGGCGATGGAGTACCACTCTTGCCTGAGGCAACCATAAATCTCCTTATCTCTTGTTTACCGGAATATACGATCAATCTATGTTTGGCTATATCGATTTCGATGCTTATTTTAGCTTTATCATCAGTTTGGGTTAGACATGGCTCATCCGTTTGCTCATTCATCAGCTTCTCCCATACTTCATGGGTTACGTTACCATCTGCCTGCAGGTTGTTGGCAAGCTGAAAAATTTTAATTACATCACTGGTAGATTGATTGAATATGCCATCTGGTTCAATCTCATAACCCAGTTCACGCAGCTGCGCCTGTACCATCCATACAGCATCTCCCTCAAGCTGCGGATTTGCAAGATATAGAGCAGGGAAATCCATCCGATCTACTCTCACGGTCGGCTTCGGGGCTATTTCTTGACTGTTGGCTGCCGAGGCGGAAAAAATAACGGTTGTACATAGCGTTAATAATATGAATAAGAACTTTTTAGTACGCAACTCAGGATAACCTCCTAAACTTTATTGGTTTACCACAGTTGGACTCATTTTCAAAATCGAGCATATCAGTTATTTAATCATGCCCAAACTGCGGTAGGTTTCAATATCTGTCTTGCCGGTGGGGTTTAGGCCATGCCATATCTGATAGTATTTAACAGCTAATTCAGTCATCTTTCCATATCTGCCATCAGCGTTATCAAAAATAATGCCCCGTTCCTTAAGCCGGCTCTGCAAATAAACTACCTGCTGTCCATAAGATTTATATTTGAGATTAGCAGGCTTGAAATCGTCAGGTACCATTTGTCCATTTTCCACAATCTTAACGAGGGTGCCCATAAGAATAAGCGGATATAACGCCTCTACATCCTTATTTCTCATCCGAATACAGCCATGAGACATGGATTGGCCAACTGAATAGGGCTTATTAGTACCGTGAATACCATAAATTCCCCAAGGCACGTTTAGCCCCATCCAACGAGTGCCAAAGCCGTTGCCCCAATTCAAGGATTTTTGTACTACTTTCCATTCTCCCAATGGCGAGGGGGTAGAGCTCTTGCCTACACCTACAGCAAATTTCTTAATAATCTGACGATCTTCATAAACCGTCAAACTACGTTTAATTAGATCAATTTCTATACTAATCCGGCCTTTAGCCGGCGGTTGATTTAAAACTGATTCCACCGATTCTTCCTCCATTAGTTTCATCCACACCTCTGGAGTTACCCGGCCATCCGCCTGTAGATTGTTAGCAAGCTGAAACACTTTAATGAGATCACTGGTGTTTTGACTAAATATACCATCTGGTTCAATCTCATAACCCAGCTCACGCAGACGGGCCTGCACCATCCATACTGCATCTCCCTGAAGGTTTGGGGTCGCAAGGTATAAAGCAGGAAAATCAGTTCTATCAACTCTTTCAACTGGATTTGATGAGGATTTACTTTCTTCACTGCTTGCTATTATGGGAGAAAAAATAATAGTTAAAAACAATAATGATATTGTAAATAAGACTGCACGAATATGTGACACTGAATAACCTCCTTAATTATCAGACACCGATATTCTGCTCACAAAAACTCATCCGGTTAAATATATTCTGCTAATCAATAATTTAGTGCAATACAATTCTGCGCCCTATACTTTTTTCATAAAGAGCGGCCTGCAGCCAAAAAGAATAAGCTGTAGGATTCTCATTTATGGTTCCGCCGAAGTGCAATAATTGCTCTTGCGCTCTATCCTCCAGACCGGTTTGGCCTTTTGTCCTAGCCAGACGCAGAAAATTAAGGGTTGCCACGGCATTGTCTGAAGGTATTGCCCCATCATATACTTCTTTGGGCCTGATCAAAAGTTCTTCACTATCCTCACCATAGAAAAACAGGCCTCCATTCTCCTTATCCCAGAAGAACTTGAGCAAATCATTGTTCAGATCCAAAGCCGACTGCAAATACCTGCCATCCGAACCCGCATCGTCTAATTCAATCAGGCCCCATATTAAGTAAGCATAATCAGCAGCATATGCAGGATATAGGGCTTCACCATCGCGGTATCGAGCCAAAAGCCGGCCATCTTCCCTGCGCAGCCTCTGTAGAATAAAGTTTGCTGCTTGCTCAGCAGTCAGCAAGTACTTTTGATCTTTCAATATGCGTGCACCCATCGCCATAGCTGCTATCATAAGACCATTCCAGCCGGTTAGAATCTTGTCATCCTTCAGTGGCTTAACCCGCTTTTCCCTTTCATTAAAGAGAGCTTGCCGTTCCGCTTCAAATTCATCTCTGTTAGCTATACCCTCAGGGCTTTTTATAAGATTAGGAATATTCCTGCCCTCAAAATTGCCTCTCTCGGTAATATCATATACTTCACAATATTGAGGCCCTTGTGAGTTTAGTAAGGAGATTACTTCATCTTGGCTCCAGATGTAGAATCTGCCTTCTTCACCTTCTGAATCGGCATCCTCTGCTGAATAAAATCCTCCTTCCGGGGAGGTCATATCGCGTTGAATATAAGTAAATGTTTCTTCAGCAACCCGCCTATAGAGTTTCCGGCCAGTAAGACGATAAGCTTCCAGATAGGCCATCGCTAAAAGTGCATTATCGTAAAGCATCTTTTCAAAGTGAGGTACCAGCCACTTTCTATCCGTAGAATATCGGGAGAAGCCAAACCCAACATGATCGTATATCCCTCCCTGGTACATGCTGATTAAGGTCTTTTCTACCATTTCAAGAGCCTTTTCATCCTTATATAATTCATAATATTTAAGCAGAAAATTCAAAGTGTGCGGAGCAGGAAACTTGGGAGCATGTCCAAAGCCACCAAAAGCACTGTCAAAGATACTCTCATATTGGTATAAGGCCTGAGCAAAGACTTCTCCGGACAACTGCGTACCTGGCCCAGCCGCGGAGGCCTTTTTTATCCAGCTGCTGACTTCCTGTCCGGCTTTCAAGGCTGCTTCCTGATCATCTTTCCATAATTGCGACAAACGCGTCAGGAGTTCCATAAGCCCTGTCATTCCTCCCCGGCTGCTAGGAGGAAGATAAGTAGCGGCGTAAAAAGGATGCCGATCGGGAGTCATAATTATGGTCAAAGGCCATCCGCCGCTGCCAGTTAGGGTCTGGCAAACCTGCATATAGATATGATCTATATCTGGACGTTCCTCCCGGTCTACTTTTATCGATATAAAATTATCATTTAGTAAATTGGCCACTTCCCGGTTTTCAAACGACTCACGTTCCATAACATGACACCAGTGACAAGTGGAGTAACCTATAGATAAAAAAATAGGTTTATCTTCTTTTTCAGCTGTTTTAAAGGCTTTTTCGCCCCAAGGATACCAATCAACAGGATTGTAAGCATGTTGAAGTAGGTACGGGCTCTTTTCATGTATTAAACGATTTTCCTTTTTATTCTCTGTAATAATATTCAAAATCGAACCTCCCTTTTTAATTCCATTACATGACACGTGCCATGTAATAGAACTATTTTATTATTCCCCAGTAAACTCATTTCTTGTATATCGAAAATAATTTATTCTTTTTACTCTTCAAAAAAATAATGAAAGACGGAATCCCCGTCTTTCATTATATGTACAACTAGAATAGGATTTTGTCTATCCAAAGCCAAATGAAATCTATATTTTATAGGGTCTATCTTAATCATGATAATTTAAAATGGTATTTCATCATCGGCTTCAACCTTAATCTTTGACAATCTTGTGTAAATATTATCTAATACAATTCTTTGTTTTTGCGGAGCCAATCTTATTAATAATTCATAAAAATTTTTCACATAGTCTACTTCAATGTTTATATCTTGATAATAACTAAACCTCCCATTAATAAAACAGCTTATCAACCTATTATTTGCTTGGATATATTCTTCCAAAGCACTATCACTGATAAGAGACGCTAATAATTTTATTGTTATGTTTACGTCATTAACTGTTTCATATTTATCGACATATCTTGCTATGTGACTTGATAACTGATCAGCAAATGCTAAATATACCTTCTTTTCCGTATCTGTAAAATCAATTTCGTTTAATATACCAGTAGAAATAGCTTCTGATACTTCACTAAATGACTTATACCTTTGGGTTGGATTTACTTGTATCATTTTTTTTATAATTTTTTCAAATTTGAACTCGTTAAGCTTATTTGCAAGCAAATGCTGAAACAATTTACCTATAAAATAAATTTCTGTTTTGTGATTGTATGTTCCATCTAATAATATTTCTTCTGGATATTCTGTCACTGGCCAATTTAATGCAACACTTTTCCCATCATGTTCTTTTTTTTCAAGTTTTTTACCAAATCCAAAATCAATGACTTTAACATTAAAGTCTGTATCAATCAAAATATTGGCAGGACGAATGTCTCTATGCAAAATACCCTTCAATTCTAAATACTCAAAGGCGTCTACTACTTCTATAAAAATATCATCCCAATTTTTCCCCCAGAAGTTTGCGTCAAATTCATCAATCGCTGACCCTTCAATATATTCCATTTGTAAATATCCAGTTTTATGTTCAGGGTATAAGTAATAATTGTACACTCTGACTATGTTAGGATGAGATATTTTAAATAGTATTTTTATTTCATTGACGAACCTCATGTAATATTCATCAATAAATTCCAAGTCTTTTGGAACATATTTCTTAAATGCAAAAAGCATATCCGTTGTCTCATCTTCAAACATAAGTGTATCGCCTGTTCCGCCTGAGCCAAGTGGTCTAATATATTTAAATTGCTTTTTCCTATCAAACTCAACAATATCACCTGGGTATAAACACTAAAATCATCTCCAAATATAATTTCAGGCTAACTAACCATTTATCAAAGCTAAAAAATACCTATAAAATTGAAATTTTATTTCATATTATTTATTAGGCAAAATTCCCTGAAAAATATTTCCTAGGTTTTGGGCAACATTAATCATTCTGTCTATTTCCTTCAAATATGCTATTTCTTTATCTACATCATATAGTGGTTCAATAGCTAAACTATGTTTATGAAAATCGTAGCATTCACTCAATGCAAATGCCGTTGGATGACTTGACAAATTATATTGTGTTTCTATTTCAATCCAATTGTCCCATGCTTCACGAGATATTCTTGTATCGTCGAGCATTGCGGTTATCCGAGCTGAGGCATAGTTTACTTTATAATCAGTCCCTTTCCTTTTGAACTTAACATATTCAGATTGGGGAATACTCATCAAAATTGCCATATTTATTGATTCCATAGATTGACGCATTAAATTCCCCGCTGCTATTAAATATCCCATAAATAAAAGGTGAAATGCGTTAATCAGAAGTCTAATTCCGTTAAACAGATATAGAAGAATAGTAGCCATTCGTTCTTCGCCATTATAATTTAATGAAATTACATCAAATTGGTTTAATGATTCAACAATGACATCAACGAATTGTTCCATCTCGTTTTTAAATCTGCTTGTAAACGTGCCAATCGTCTCTTCATCTACTGAGCAGATAATTCCTATTATTTCATCCCTCTCGATTTTCATGTCTCTCTCCAAATTATTCGATATAACCTCTGCTCCTCACTTATTCTACCTTATTCCATATAATTCCTCTTACATTTACATTAATATTACCTCAAATAAAAACCCACCTCATGGTGGGTTTTTATTAATCATTTAATATCTTTATCCTCTCTTCAATAAAAGAAGTCTTTTTATCAGTGTTTAATGTTATTTTTATTTTGCAACTTTAGAAGCCCCTTTTAATGCTACTATTAATTCTGCTATTTTAATTATTATCTTTACAGCCTTTTTACCTTTACCCATCATATCACCTCAGTTCTTTTCGTTTTCACTCCTTCTCTGACCTTTTATTAGGCTTTACCACGAAGAATAAAACCGCCGTACTAAACATAATCACTACGTCATAACGAATTATTTTTGTGTTGTCGGCGACGTCTTGCATTATATAAGCAGGGTAATTAAAATAATGGGAATAGTCTGTTACACGGGCTGGGTTTTCAATACAAACTTGTTTTGTCGGTGCATTTACTATACTAATCATAATTATTAATAAAAGACCTAATATTAGAATAATTCTTTGCCATATACTCAAAACGGACACCTCTTCTCAGGTTCTATTTACCTAAACTATATTGTCAATATTGTTAGCATTCAACAGAATTAGCCCGTTAAATGACTTTTCGACCATTGGTAGTATCTGTTAACCTGTTTTTTTAATAGATTTAATATGTAATAAATAGTTTTTCCCCTTTTGAGTTAATCCAATAAACTCTATAACTCCTCCACTTTGAGCCTTCATTGCGGTTACATCTATTAAACCCAACGCGTTAAGGTGCAACTTTATAGTTTGAATACAATCATTGTTCAAACTATAAAATTTCGTTTCTATTCTGGAATTTATTCCCGAAAATAAATCACTTTCAAAAGCATTATAATTTTTATAGGATATCAAATATGGACCTACAGACGAAAATATCTCATCCCATGTCAACTCAGCTTCATGTGGTTCATAACAGGTGCCACTATATGTAGAATAATAAGATTTCTTCCCAATAATTTTATACTTATCATTTCCACAAGCTAGGTTGTCTACCTTACAGGAATTCGCTTTGATTTGTGCTTTCAGTTTTAAGATTTCCTGTCCTAAGTTTTCCTTCTCCAATCTTAATTCATTAAGTTGAGACAATAATTCGGTCTCATCATAAGTACTGCCCCTTGTCCATCCTAATTGGGGATTTCCGGCTATTTCTTCATTCAAACTAATTATTACTGAAGCCACAAGGTCATTTATATTATTCCATATTTTGCATAATCTATTTTTAGCCACTTTGGTTCGGAAATTTTCTAGTAATGCTTTATTCTCATCATCTCGCTTTTCAGGAGGTAGAGAATATGGATCTTCATGTAAAAAACTCAATACAGGTATATTCTTAGAAACTGCATAATTATATTCCTGTTCTGTATAACTTATACCTGTAGTTGGATTAATACTACCGTATCTAGCACCAACTATTAAAACATAATAGTCGCACGTATCAAGTATTTTCTTAATATATTTGAACTGCTCATCATTAGAAGCAGAAAATTGCTCCATGCCAGCAGGTATATGTTTTGCGTTCAAAAGATGCTGGATAATTTGCTTACGTTCCTCTTTTAAATCTGTATACGTAGAGCTAATAAACACTTGGTAACGTTTATCCATTTATTTCTCACCTCGCTTAAAAATCCAGCGAAAGCATTATTTTCCAGACCATTCCTGAAGTCATTCCATATTAGGCAATTAAATTAGTATATAATGAGGGTTTGGTTCAAAAGGGAACTTTTTTTATTTAAAACTTAAAGATTTCTTTACTAAGCTCTTTTTTATCCTCTTCTTTCCTTCGGAAATATTCAGAGGTAAACTCCAGTACCCCGACAACACAAGATAGGCCGACCATATATGGAAATAGTCTTATCAAAATTTCTGGAATAAAGGAATAGAAATCTAATGGCTTTCTTAAAGCAAAAAAAAGGCTACCAACAAGCAGAATAAGACTTGAAATTGATGCTAGCAAAAGACGTATTTCATACCCAACGGTTTTTAATTCTTGTTTATTAAGGGGTTTTTCGAAGTCTATGATTTGACCCTCAATGGTTAAATATTTTTTCTCATTACTGGAATGATAAATTTTTATTTTTACCCCTTCGCCCGGCCTAATTAAATCAAAATTGATAATTATAGTATTTTTCGTATCATATTTAAGATTAAAGTTACCTGCAGGGTTGGTTGATGACGTTATGTTAGTAGCGTATACTTCGCAATTTTCATCTGCAAATAGTCTTAAAGGGTCTAATTTAGGAAAGTCGCTCGGCAGCACAGTTTTATTGCCATCGTTCCATAATGTTAAGTCGCTAACAAATAAATTTTGTATTCGATTATCTTCCCAAGAAACACAAAGCGAACCTATATCTTTTGCTTTTTCTGTAACTACGCTGACAGTCTCAATTTCATATATTATGCTCTTTCTTGTTTTCGATTTATTTGCATAGTAAATCGAAACGATTATTCCTATAATAGTTCCTACCCACCCACTGAAGATGAACCAAGGACTATTTATTATATCTTGCATAATTTACACCCCAAAATAGTTATAACATTGATTAATAAAGATTTGCTGTTTATAAATTCTTCAAGAACCTCTAATATCTTATTTGTTTCCAAGTTCGGCTATTATTAAAGGTCGCTTTGGCCCGTGTCCTTCCTCTAGTTTATTCTATCTTTCTACATGTTTCCTAAATCTTCCTTCTCCATTTAGTAGAAAAAGTTTTATTTTTTAAAGATAGTGGATCAATAAAGATTGGATTCACAGAGAATGAAAAGGATTAGTCAAATTATTTTGAATCAAGAAAAAAGGCAGAGATGTTATTCTCTGCTTGGAGTTTAAAAATTTTTAATCATATATCTTGAAAATTGTATATATACTTACTCCTAATGCCTCACATATCTTTTCAATATTAGCTAATGAAATATTTCTTTCGCCAAAGCTTCGTCCCCCCAGGGAAACCAATCCACCGGATTATGAACGTGCTGCAGTAAATAAGGAGACTTTTGATTGCTTAATCTATTTAATGGCGGTGCAACGTTTGTCATAATATACCTCCTATGATTGTCAAATTATCAATTCATTTATATAAAAACATATACTCTTATCACGTCTATTATTGTGCCTCCATGGATTGCTTTTTACGCATGGGGAGTAAGTTTTTGGAATTGAAACAGTATCCGAGTATAATGGTACTTGTATGATTAGTTACAAATTCAGGAGTGTAAAAAATTACAATGAAAAAATTAACACCTTCTATACTCATCCGTATTATTTTGCTGTTTATTTTTACAGGAGGATTAATTTATCTAAGTATTAAATATGCACCAGCAATTACAAGCTTAGTTAGTAAACCTGACGAATTCCGGGTATTAATTCTTTCTTACGGCGCGAAGAGCATTCTAATCTTCATGACGTTTCAGATATTGCAGGTAGTAATCGCCGTAATTCCAGGAGAATTAATACAGGTAGCAGGTGGATATATCTATGGAATCTGGTTGGGAACTCTGTATTCAGTGGCAGGAATCCTGCTGGGAAGTATAGTGGTCTTTTTTATTGCCCGAATCCTGGGCTATCCAATCTTAAAAATGTTGATTTCTCCGTCGAGATTTAAACGTTTCTCTTTTTTCCTTAATAGTCCCAACTCTGGAATAATTACATTAATACTCTTCCTAATCCCCGGAATGCCAAAAGATATATTAACCTATATGGCAGGAATTACTCCCATGAGGCCCATGAATTTTTTAGTAACAGCGACCCTGGCAAGATTACCTGGTATACTGATTTCCTCGTATGTAGGTGCCAGCTTTGGGGAGAGCTGTTATGGGAAAGCAGCGATCGTCTCTGGTCTTGCCGTCATGCTGTTCATGTTGGGTTTCTTTTTTCAAGATAAGATAATGAGCTGGTTTAAGACCTAATTCCATAAATAAACTGGCTCGGTAAAGATTTATATGTTGCAAAAGTTATCAAAAAGTTCATAATGATTCTTATTGAATAAATACGGCATTAATTTCGATAATAACTTTAGAAACATACACAACCCACAAATCCGAAAATTGGAGGATAAGAATGAAAGACAAACAGTTCGCAGTAATAGGTATTGGGCGCTTTGGAGAAAGCCTTATAAGAGAATTGGTCCGGATGGGCCATGAAGTCCTCGCCATAGACATGAACGAAGAGCGGGTAAACAATGCTGTAGATTTTGCAACCCATGCCGTACAGGCAGATACTATGGATAGTCAGGTCCTAAAGACCCTGGGTATACGCAATTTCGATGCTGTCATTGTAGCAATTGGCGATAATATACAATCGAATATTTTAACCACTGTTTTATTGAAGGAACTCGGCGTTAATAAAGTAATTTCTAAAGCTAAGAATGCCATGCACGGTAAGGTTCTAGAGAAAATTGGTGCGGATATAGTCATTTATCCTGAACGAGATATGGCGCTTAAACTGGCGCGTTCCCTGGTATCTCAGAACTTCCTGGAACAGATCAATTTATCTCCGGATTATAGCATCATTGAACTTTTTACCCCTAAAGTATTTGTGAATAAAAACCTTAGTGAAATCGGGCTTCGGCAGAAGCTTAGAGTTACTGTTCTGGCTATAAGACGCGGAGATGAGATTTTCGTTGCTCCAGGTCCGGACAAAACTATGAACGAAGGGGATATTTTAGTAGCATTAGGACATAATGACGACCTGGAAAGGTTGAGTAATCTTGATTAATAACAACAATGTGAGGTTAAAGATATGACCCAGGAACGCATAACCCCTCCTCAACTGTTAGTTTTAAGCTTTTTCGGCATAATTTTAATTGGAAGCCTTTTGCTAAGTACGCCCTGGGCTGTTCAAAATGGTCAGGTTAATTACCTGACTTCTCTATTTACCGCTACCTCAGCGGTTTGTGTGACCGGACTGGTAGTAGTGGATACTGCTACTCACTGGACTCATTTTGGACAGGTAGTAATTATTACCCTAATCCAAATAGGAGGCCTGGGTGTTATGTCTTTTGCTACCTTTTTTGCGCTGCTGTTTGGCTGGAAGATTCACCTTCGGCAAAGATTAATATTGCAGCAGGCCATAAATCAATCCTCAGTGGGTGGTATTGTAAAGATATTCCGCTACCTGTTAATTACCAGCTTTATTATTGAAGCTATTGCTGCTCTTATCCTGGCAATTCATTGGACACCCTTAATGGGGTTCAAGAAAGCACTATGGTTTGGGGTCTTTCATTCCGTATCAGCTTTTAATAATGCGGGTTTTGATTTATTTGGGAGCTTTAGAAGTCTGACGGGGTTCACCAGCGATGTTATTGTTAACCTTACTATTTCCAGCCTAATAATTCTTGGCGGGTTAGGTTTCGTGGTATTGTACGAAATATTCCAATATCGAAAAAATCACACTCTATCCCTGCATGCACGGGTAGTGCTAATTACTTCAGCCATACTTATTGTTGTTGGTACTATTATATTATTCGCCACTGAATATAATCACGCCTTAAGAGACTTACCAATAGGGAGCAAGCTTTTGGCTTCCTATTTTCAGTCGGTTTCACCGCGAACTGCTGGATTTAATACCATTGATCTAAATTCTCTATTTTTATCGTCACAATTTTTCATTATAACATTGATGTTTATAGGCGGTTCGCCAGGCTCCACCGCCGGAGGAATTAAAACCTCTACCTTTGCCCTGCTCTGGATTGCTATCTACAGCCAGTTGCGCGGTAAAAAGGACAATGAAATTTTTGAACGGCACATACCTAACGACGATATGTTCCAGGCTTTAACCATCGCTTTGTTATCAGGCTTCACTCTGTTAACCGTGTCTTTTCTTATAACCTTGATCCACCAAACTGATTTTATGAAGATAGTTTTCGAAGTAGCATCAGCACTTGGAACCGTGGGTCTTAGTTTGGGTTTAACCGCTGAGCTTACCCCGGTTGAACAGCTCTTGATAATCACTACCATGTTTTTGGGACGGGTAGGTCCGTTAACCCTGGGATTTGCCCTGGCATACAGCCGTAAACCGGTTGATATACGCTACCCCAAAGGCAAAATTATGATCGGCTAAATATAACTCCTTCCTCGTTAAACATTTATGATTTTAAAAAATGCAGTATATTTTGCTGAATTTTTGCCATTCTATAAATGTTATAAAATAAACTATGGAAGGAGTTAATGAGGTGAATTTAAGTCAATTAGAATTACAAAATCTTAGACACCTGATAGGTTCACATTCAACCGCTGAAAAGAAACTCCAGTTTTATGCCAGTCAGTGTCAGGATGCACAGGTTAAGCAAATGTTTGAGCAGTCGGCTCAATCGGCCTGCGATACCCGCAAAAAATTGATGTCCTTCTTAGGATAAAGGAGTGAAAAATGATGGCCATGCAAATGCAGGAAAAAGAAATGGTTAATGATGTCCTGGCTTCGATTAATGCCAGCTTAGGTAATTACGCTACGGTTATTACTGAGGCTTCCAATGCTCAGTTCAGACAAACCATCCAGCAGATTAGAAATTCTGACGAACAGTTCCAGTTCCAGCTTTTTCAGCTGGCATCGCAAAAAGGTTATTACAAACCTGCTACCCAAGCAGCTCAGTCTGATATCCAATCCGTGAAATCCCAGGTGGGTCAATAATCGCATAAACCATTCAACGAGGAACGGTATTTAACCGTTCCTCGTTAGTTTTTGCGTAAGCCTTCTACAATGGCCATATCATCAGTAAAGAGCTTCTTATATGACATCCCCACAATCATTAAACAGCCAATAGCAACCGCTGCGGCAATCATTATCATTACTACAAACTGATAACGCACTGCCTCCCGCGGATCCATCCCAGCCAGTATCTGACCGGTCATCATACCTGGAAGGCTTACCAACCCAACCACCATAAGTGAGTTTATAGTAGGCGTCATGCCTGCGCTAACCGCCTTTTTTATATAGTTTCGTACTGCTTCCCAGGGAGTTGCCCCCAGGCATAATAACTGCTCCACCTCATCGATATGCGACTCAATCTCACTGTACATACGATCCAGAGACAGCGCAATACCGTTCATAGAATTGCCAAGAATCATACCAAAAATCGGAATCATAACCTGTGCAGAATATAAAGGTTTTGGAGATATGACTAGCATTACCACAATAAGGCCAACAACGAAGGTACTGGCAGTTAATGCAATGAAGGATACCAACATGGGTTTACCGGGAGCTTTTCCTACCCTTCGAGATGCCTCACGGCTGGCTATAAGACACATCAGTAATATAACGGGAACTATGATGTAAAGCTGATTGTTTTTAAAAATAAAGGTCAGCGCATAACCTATCAGGGTTAGCTGTAAAAAAGCTCGCACCGATCCCCAAAGCAGGGACTTTAACATGCCCAGCCGAAACAATGCTGAGACCAGTCCGGTTATTATTACCAGGCTCACACTTAGAATCAGTTGTAGGTTGGAAATAGGTATATAAGTATAATTCATATTAAATTTCCTCCTGCTGATGAAGCAGCCAAATCCAAAAACATGAGCCCGGGCAGTTCAAGAATATCTCCCGGTTGATGGGAGACAATTATTATTGCCCGGAAAGGTTGGGACTGAAGCCAGTTTCGCAGGACTGCAATCATTCTTTTCCGGCTGTTCTCATCTAAATAAGCGGTGGGTTCATCCAATAGCAGAACTTCAGGATCAATAAGCAGTGCACGAATTAAAGCTACCCGTGCAGCTTCTCCCCCTGAAAGGGTTTGGGCCTCCTGGGACAGCATTTCAGCAGATAAACCCAATGCCTGCATATACTCATCTGCCCGAACCCAATCAAAGAATACATCCCGGGATATCATTGACAAACTAAATGGCATTTTAAGATTTTGCTCCACAGTTCCGCCAAAAATGACCGGTTTCTGAGAAAGGTATTGAATTCTCCTTCTCCATTCCAGGGGTGATATCGACGAATAATCCTGCCCTCGGTAAAGCATTCCCCCCCCGTTAGGGGCAAGCAAACGAGCCAGCATCTTAAGCAAAGTTGATTTACCGGAGCCAGACGGCCCCCGAACGGCCAGGACACTCCCTTCCGCAAGGACACCCGAAGCCTGTAATAAATAATTATCCCTTTCAAAGTGACGGGTTAAGTCAATAAATTTAAGAATCTCCGCCATTAAGTATCTCCCCATCTCGAACCGGCTCGGTAAAGTCACCTGCCTTGATCCTTTTCAAAATGTACAACAAAAAAGCGTGAGAATCAATCTCCCGCTTTAATTAGTGCAATGTCATTCCTATAACTTAACACTCGGCGATACAACCCGGAGGCTAATTAGCCTGTTTACTGGTTGAACGACGATTAGAAGACATTCGCGTCCGCTTATTGCCTCTGAGACTGCTTTCAAACTGGCTGAAGGCTGCGTAAACCTGGTCCACAAAGACCATGGGTATTTCAACCAGAGTACTGTTGCCCTGAATCTCAATATCCCCCACCTGACGGGGCGAAATAGAGGTATGGGAAGTTAGAAACTCTACCAGCCTCCGGGGATGAACTCCCTGAATTCTGCCTAAGGGCAGCTCTACATGAGCAGTCGTAGGATGTATATCCTCAATGCTGGCAGTTTCTAATTGTGGAGCTTCGCATGCTATCAATTTTAATGCCGCTCCCAAAAGATATTGAGCATCATAACGCTCGAGCAGATCCTTAGCCATAGATTGATAGATACCCTGGTCCTGGTCAGCAGTTTCAATCAGTTTATTAACCAACATTTCCTGCCGGCGTTCGATGGCATCCTTCAAAGAAGGAAGCATCTGGCGATTAATTTTCGTACCGATGTACTTCTCAATAATTTTCAGCTGTCTAATTTGCCGGGGTTCTACCAGGGTAATGGCTACTCCATCCCTTCCCGCCCGACCGGTTCGGCCTATACGATGTACATAGCCGTCTGGATCTTCGGGAATATCGAAATTAAAAACATGGGTAACCATTTCCACATCCAGACCACGTGCTGCCAGGTCAGTAGCAACCAATATTTCAACATTACCGCTGCGAAAACGATCCATGACATTATCACGTTCCCGTTGGGACATATCTCCATGCAAAGAATCTGCAGCATAACCGCGGCTGTTCAAAACCCGGGTTAATTCATCGGCGCCTTTTTTGGTGCGGCAAAATATCAGGCTGACCGGCGGCTGATCCACGTCAATAACTCGACAGATGGTCTCTACCTTTTGCCGCGGGTTTACTTCATAATAATATTGTTCAGTTAAAGAAACGGTAAGCTCCGTAGAAGCAATAACTATCAACTCGGGATTTTTCATAAATGTCTGTCCTAATTCTCGGATTTCCCTTACCAGAGTTGCAGAGAACAAAAAGGTTTGTCTCTCTTGCGGACATTGTAAAAGTATTTTCTCTATATCAGGTAAAAATCCCATATCCAGCATTTCATCTGCTTCATCCAAAACCACAAAGTCCAGGTTCGATAAGTCAATGGTTCCCCGGTTCAAGTGGTCTATCAAACGCCCCGGAGTCCCAACGATTATTTCCGGTCCCCTCCTGAGGCCTCTCAGCTGGATTTCTATAGATTGTCCGCCATACACAGGGAGGGCATTTATCTTCAATCCTTGCCCGAGAAAAGAAATTTCCTCTGACACCTGAACTGCCAATTCACGAGTTGGGCAAAGCACCATTCCTTGTAGGCCTTGGTGCACCTTTATCTTGTTCAATATGGGTATGCCAAAAGCTGCCGTCTTTCCTGTGCCCGTTTTGGCTTGCCCCATAATATCGCGCCCTGTCAATCCTAATGGGATAGATTCCGCTTGAATGGGAGTAGGAGCCTTAAAGCCCTTCTTTTCTATCATCTCGAGTATTTGGGGTTTTAGCCCCATTTTGTTAAATGTTTGGGTCTGCAAATATTGTTCCTCCTTATTAACTGTGGCCTGTCTCTAAACGCAAAAATACTATTTTAAAGTATAGCACACTGATGCAATTAAAGATTGCAGCGCAGAGTTCTACAAGAACGCTGTTCATTTCAAACCGGTTCTATTTTGCCAGGAAGAACACGGCATAGGTCCCGGCGCCTACATGTGAACCAATCAATGCCCCTATTTCTGATATAACAAAGTCGTCCGCACCGAATCTCTCTTCCATCAGCTGCTTAATTTCCATAGCCCCATCCAAATCCTTGGCATATGATATACCAATGGTCTGATTCTTAAAATCATATGCCCTCTTTTCTATAATATCCAGCAAGTGCTTTTTGGCCTTTTTAAGTCCGTGCGCCTTGTCCAGAGGCAGGATTTTACCATCCTCTATATGAAGAATCAATTTAATGTTAAGCAAATCTCCAATCATTGCTACAGCTGAGTTTACTCTCCCACCGCGCTTCAGCATTTCGAAGTTGCCCACAATAAAAACATGCTGCATCCTCCGGACACTATCATTGATCTCCGCTATGACTTCTTCTTTAGTCTTACCGGCAGCTACTGCCTGACCGGCACGCAAAACTATCAACCCCTGTCCTACCGAAGCACTCCTGGAGTCAATTACGGTTATTCGTTCGGGGTCTACCATATCCCTGGCTATACAGGCAGCCTGATATGTTCCACTCAAGTCTGCAGAGAAAGCAATGTAGATAATTTCGGAATCACTGTCTCGCATTACAGCTTCGAACTCAGTTTGCATACTTGCTATATTTACCTGGGAAGTGGTTGGTGTGACCCCCTGCTCCTCCAATAATCGGTAGAATTCAGAAGGATTAATATTTAAGCGATCAAAGTAAGTCTTCCCTTTTATCATGGTGGGCATATAGAATGATCTTACTCCGTATTTTTCTAGAACATCTTTATCCAGATCACATCCGTTATCTGCATAAAGCAGGATTTTTCGCATTCTAATCCAACTCCCCTGAATAATCAAATATATATAATCAAAGTATAATATGTAATTACAGTTTAATGAATTTTACTATGTTTACTATATATATACAAGCTGGCCCAGTCCCTTGAAGCCCAGCATAGAATAGGTATCTACCTCTAGCTTATTAGCATCTGCCCTCAATTATAACCTTTATAGCAGTTCTCCAACTACCCTCTCTTCACAAGCAGTTAGGAAAGGTTTAGAATAAATGGACATTATCAGGACAAACTCCAGCAAGAAGGTGAATTAATATGTCTGCACTCAAAAAAACTCTGGGGGCCCCTCTTATACTCTTTGCAGGTGCCAGCTTAATGATGGGCCTCTATTCAGGGCTTTATGATCCCTCTTTTAATAATTACCTGGCCCAAATGCACAACGTTAGTCCGCTGGCCCGTGGTGCACTCGAATTTCCCCGGGAACTGCCTGGCTTTATGGTCGTCTTTATTTTTACAGCTTTAATTTTCCTGGCAGATACTAGAATAGCTGCCATTTCAGCGCTTTTGGTGGGGGCAGCATTGTGGGGCCAGGGATTCCTGTCGCCTGATTTAACCTTCATAGTTATATGGATGATTATATGGAGTGCCGGCGCCCATCTTTTTATGGCGATTTCACCTTCCATTGGGCTGCGGTTGGCCACTGAGGGTCAAGAAGGCCGCCGTCTGGGACAGCTGGGATTCCTGGAAAGCCTGGGTTCTCTAATAGGCATGCTGATTGTATACTGGGGAGCTTCCCGCTTTCACTTCTCTTTTGGGCTAATTTTCGGAATGGCCGGCAGCTTTGCTCTTGTGGCTGCACTGTTCCTGTATCGTATTAGACCTCAGCCGTTGGCCAATGTTTCCCGGCGCCTGGTCTTTAAGCGAAAATACTGGCTGTTTTATTCCCTCAATGTAGTTTTTGGCGCCCGCAAACAAATCTTTCTTACCTTTGCCCCCTGGGTGCTAATCAGGGTATTTGATCGTGGAATAGAAACCTTTGCCCTGCTTGGTTTTATTGGGACCGTATTAAGCCTGGCCTTCCGCCCTTTATTGGGACGAGCTATTGATGTCTTGGGAGAGCGGGTAATCATCGCAGCCGAATCAGTGCTGTTAATAATCCTCAGCTTACTATATGGATTTTCACCTGCCTGGTTTTCAAGCAGCGTGGCCTTAAGTATTATAATGGCTTGTTTCGTTACCGATCAGCTCCTATTCTCAGTAAGAATGGCCCGGACTACTTACCTCAATCGTATTGTTGATACACCGGATGACCTGACCCCAACTATATCTATGGGACTTACACTGGATCATGCAGTATCAATGTTAATACCCCTGGGCGGAGGTTTGCTGTGGACCCACTACGGATATATCCCGGTCTTCGTTGCTTCAGGTATTATTGCAGTTCTAAACCTTATACTGGCTGGCTTTATACCTTCTCGGGAAAGGCACCCTCTTCACGCAGGCAATCTTTAGCCTGAATCAGCTGCTCTAACTATGACCTCTACCAGGGTTTATGACGCCCCTTGTATACTTGCCTCCTGAGTATTGCCAAACTCTTAATAACTGGATTAAAATACACTTATGCCTTTAAAGATCCTGTTAAAAACCTAAAAAGAGACATAAAAAGAGCCTGGTAAATATATAACAGGACTCCTAGGTCTAAGTCAGTTCAAATAAGGAGTGAAAAGAGTGGGTTTTGAAAAGTTAGTCTTTGGGAAAGCAGACGTACATGAACTACTCAAAGAATATGGCAGTCCCTTATATGTTTACGATGAGGAAATTCTGCGAAAAAGATGCCAGGAGATGAAGAACCTCATAAAATATCCTCGTTTCAGGGTTAATTATTCCGCAAAGGCCAACACCAATGTGGAACTCCTAAAAATTATCCATTCAGAAGGCCTTGATGTTGATGGTATGTCACCCGGAGAAATGTATCTGGAGATGAAGGCAGGTTTTACTTCTGACCGTATTACATTTATCGGCAACAATGTTTCTCGTAAAGAGCTGCAGTTTGCGGTTGATAATAATATTCTGGTCAGTGTTGATTCTTTGTCTCAGCTCAAATTGCTGGGCGAGATAAACTCAGGGGGTTCGGTATGTCTGCGTATTAATCCAGGCATAGGCGCCGGGCATCATGATAAAGTTATAACCGGAGGCAAAAAGGCTAAATTCGGAATAGCGGTAGAGGATCTACCCCAGGCCCAGAAAATTGCCGCTAACTGTAATATGACTATAACAGGTTTGAACCAACATATCGGCTCCCTTTTCCTGGAATCCGATGCATATATAGCCGCTGCAGAATTTATACTGGGGCTGGCCGCTGCGATTCCCAGCATAGAAATGGTAGATCTAGGGGGAGGTTTTGGAATACCTTACCGTCATGGGGCAGAACCACGCCTGGACTTAGAAGGTATGGGAGAAAAGCTGGATCAACTAGTAAATACATGGGTATCTTCAAATCGCCCCATTACTATTCGCACTGAACCAGGGCGTTATGTAGCAGCTGAATGCGGTGCGCTTGTTGGTACGGTTACATCTGTAAAGGAGAATTATAATACCTACTTCGTTGGAACAGATATAGGATTTAATACACTGGTTCGCCCGGTGATGTACGACAGCTACCATGAGATAAGCGTCGTTCCCCAGGAAGAACGCTCTTATAAGGAGTACGATAAACCAGTATATGTAGTTGGGAACATCTGCGAAAGTGGAGATATACTCTCACATGACCGAGTATTACCGTGCTGTAAGGAAGGCGATGCATTAATCGTACACGATGCTGGTGCTTACGGCTTCGCTATGGCCAGCACTTATAATTCCCGTCCGTTGCCGGCGGAAGTTCTTATCGAAAAAAATGGAGGAGTACGTTTAATAAGGAAAGCTCAGACCCTGGCTGACCTCTGGCCCGATTAACCTCAATAAACAACCTATTTTAAGCAAAAAGCCTATCCCGGGACTGGGATAGGCTTTTAAAGTTTCATTTATTAAGGAGCAATGGGACCTTTTTCCTATCATATCAGCACTAGTTTTCTAATAACCCCCGCATATCCTCAAGACACAACCAATTAAAAGTGTATATCCAAACCCAAATAATATTTCCGCGTCAATCTGCGCCCTAAGGGTCACCCTACGGGTACGCCTGATGTTCGCTATCACTCACTATTAAGGTTGCAGCGTTAGTCAGCGTCTATCGTTCCTATTTTCGTATTAATTCCTATGCAGGTAGCCTTCGATATAGTTACGTACCGCTGTGGCAGGCTTATATATACCGAAATGGCCTTCGCACAGAATATCCGCTTCCAGATCCAATAAATCCTGCATGGAATTCCGCCACTGTTTTAGGTCTGAACCCCATTCCTGGTTAAATGGTCCATGGATATCCTGTCCAAAGAGTACCCGCAGCCCGCCCGTATCAACATAGACAGAAATACCACCGCGGGTGTGACCGGGGGTATGCAAGCATACCAATTCCAAATCACCCGCCTTGATCGTTTCCTGCGTCCCCTTTAATACTTGGTCTACGATTACCTTCTGATATTCTACTCCATACCAGCTCGCTGCTGTGAGATGAGCCAGGCCCTCCTGAATGGCCGGCAGCTCCAGTTCATGTGCGATAACCCGTGCCTGCAATCGCTCTTGCAAAGCCTTGAGCCCACCAATATGATCAATGTGCCCGTGGGTAGCGATTATATATTTAATGGCCCCAATATCTATGCCGCTCTGGGTCATATTATCAATGATCAGGGACGCACTCTTTCCTGCCCCTGCATCAATCAATACAGATTCGCCATCTCCTTCCACAAGATATACACAGCAATCCTGTGGATAAGACAAGCTGTTCCCCCCCACTTGATATACATGAGGGCATATCTCAATAATCTTCTTCATAACGTACCTCCCCTACAACTCGTAAATCTTTATCTTTTCAATTTGCATATAAACCTGTTCAATACTAAGGCGACTGATACTTACCGATATTTTCTCATAACCTGTTGTTTTAATACAGCCAAATTATTCACGATTATAATTCCAAGGGATTGCCAAAAATCTATACCGCTCTTGTTGTAAAGCACCAAGCCGATACTTGTACTAATTGTGTCAATGGTAATTAAAAATGATATGTTAAAATAAAATTATATAGCCATTTCTGCTTTACTTATTTCCTTCAAATTACCCATCTTAACAACGGAGGTGTTTCCGAATTTGATGGTCTCTGACTACGAATTTGCCGCAACTTTCGACGCACTAACTGAAAGCCCGTATATGGCCCTTGTTATCGTAAATAAGAAAGGTTATATCACTCTGATGAATCAGACCTTTCTTGATTCGCTGGAATTAAAGAAAGATGATGTACTAGGTAAGCATGTTCTTGAAATCCTTCCTCATTCCCAACTCCCTGAAGTACTTGAGACTGGCCGTGTTGATAAAGCAGACATTTGGCCAATAAAGGATCAAGATACCATCGTTACCCGTGTTCCTATAATAAAAGATGGTAAGATTATCGGCGCAATTGGGCAAAGCCTTTCAACAGACATGTCCGGAGCAAAGATTTTCATGAAAAGGCTGCAGGAGAGAGAAAAGGAATTCACCGCTCTTTTTGAAGCCCTGGTAGAAAGTCCTTATATGCTCTATGTGGCCGTGGACAGTAATGGCTTTATTACGGCTATGAACCAAACCTACCTTGATATTCTTGAATTAAAAAAAGCAGATGTAATAGGTAAATATGTACTTGATATAACCCCTAATTCCGAACTTATTGAAGTACTGAAAACAGGCCGGATTGACAATGCAGCTATATGGTCTATTAAAGGCAGAGAGATGGTCGTAACACGCCTCCCTATAACAAAGAACGGTAAAAGAGTTGGGGCTATTGCCAAAAGTCTTTTCTTAGATATGTCCGGAGCTAAAATTTTAATGCAAAAGCTTCAGGAAACGGAAAAGGATTTTGCAACGATATTGGAAGGTCTCATCGAAAGTCCATATATGGTTTATGTTATTGTTGATAAAGACGGTTACATCACAACTATGAATCAAACCTACCTGGATGAACTGGGATTGAAGAAGGAAGACGTGATCGGCAAATACATCCTGGACATCACCCCTACTTCCCAACTTCCCGAAGTCTTGAAAACCGGACGTATAGACAAAGCAGATATTTTCATTATCAATGGACAGGAAACCATAGTTACCCGCCTGCCTATCATAAAAGACGGTGAAATTGTGGGAGCCATAGGCAAGAGCCTCTTCCTTGATATGTCCGGTGCTAAGATTCTGATGAAAAAAATGCAGGAGACGGAAAAGGAGTTTGCTTCAATTCTGGAAGGCCTTATTGAAAGCCCTTATATGGTTTTTGTAATCGTAGATAAAGATGGTTATATTACGGCTATGAACCAGACCTATCTGGATGAACTGGGAATGAAGAAGGAAGATGTAATCGGCAGGTACATTCTGGACATTACGCCTACATCAGAACTTCCTGAAGTATTGAAAACTGGCCGCATAGACAAAGCAGATATTTTCATGATCAATTGTAAAGAAACCATAGTAACCCGTCTGCCCATTATAAAAGACGGTAAAATTGTGGGGGCAATCGGCAAGAGCCTCTTCCTGGATATGTCCGGTGCTAAAATCCTGGTAAAAAAGCTGCAGGATACCGAGAAGGAATTGAATGTTTATAGGGATGAAGTACGCAAATTTTATAGTGCTAAATGGCAGTTTTCAGACCTGATAGGTAAGAGTTCTGAATTCATAGCAGTTAAATTAATGGCTAAACATGTTTCCCATACCACCAGTACGCTGTTGATAACAGGTGAAAGCGGGACTGGAAAAGAACTTTTTGCGCAGGCTATTCATAATGACAGTGATAGAAAATCTGGACCCTTTATCAGAATAAACTGTGCTGCTTTACCAGACAACCTGCTTGAATCTGAATTATTTGGTTATGAAGATGGTGCCTTTACTGGAGCTAAAAGAGGGGGTAAACAGGGCAAGTTTGAATTAGCTCGAGGTGGAACCATTTTTTTGGATGAAATCGGAGATATGCCCCTGTCTATGCAAACCAAAATGCTTACCGTACTTCAGGAAAGAACCGTAGAAAGGATTGGTGGAAATATCCCTATCCCTGTGAATGTAAGGGTTATTGCAGCTACCAATCGTAATTTAGAAGAAATGGTAAATAAACAGGAATTTCGTCAGGATTTATATTACCGTTTAAATGTAGTAAGACTTAGCATTCCGCCCTTGCGAAAAAGACAGACTGATGTTCTCCTTATCGCTGAAGACTTAATCAAGAGGATTAACATTAAACTAAAAACAACTATTAGTGGTATTTCCAAACAGGCACGTGAAATATTGCAAGATTATACATGGCCTGGCAATGTCCGTGAGCTGGAAAACCTGCTGGAAAGAGCAGTAAATCTAGCTGATATGAACCACGAAGATTGTTTAACCGTTAAACACTTCCCTTCATTGATAGAAGAGGACTATTCTGCTATATGCCTACCGCAGGAAGAAAATATTAGTCTACCCGAAGCTATGGAAAACCTTGAAAAGCAGTTCATTATTCAAGCTCTGGCAAGAACAGCTGGAAATAGAGTACAAACCGCAAAGATACTGGGGATTCACTGCTCAGCTCTATATCGAAAAATCTCCAAGTATGGTTTAGAATAATTCATAAGATATTAAGTCTCCGTTTTTGAAAATCTGTCTCCTATTTTAGGAAAGGCGGTTAACTAGGCATATTCCCGACATAATAACGTATTACGAATCCGGGTTACTCCTAATTCTGAAAAAAATAGATATTTCCTAAAGAACCAGACACCTTGGGGCGGTATATCCTTTAAGCCGGATATACCGCCTCTTTGCTTTACTCTGCGTAATTTTCTGATGGATGGCACGGATTTTGCTCTTTTGTTGGTTAACCAAGTTATAAACCGATGCTTTGCATATATAGGTTAAATTTTCTTCCACTTTATTTATAGGGAGGTGAAAATCATTCCTTGATCAGGTTATGTGCTTGTTTGAAATAAGGTAAATATAAAAATTTTAAAGGGAGGTAATATCCATTGGAAACCAAAGAAGTAGTAATTGTAAGTGCATGTAGGACCCCTATTGCTAGGTTTATGGGAAGCCTAAAAGACGTATCAGTTAAAGACCTGGCTATAACCGCAGGTAAAGAAGCTGTTAAAAGAGCAGGAATACCTGCCGACACCATTGATGAATTAGTCCTGGGCCAGATTTACCCTCATTTTCAGGGATCTCTGCCTTCCCGGCAGGTAGCTATGGCTGTAGGACTTCCTGTTAGAAGTAATGCCTGTAACGTTAATCAGAACTGTGCTTCAGGGATGAGAGCCCTGGAAATAGTCTGTGATCATATTGCCCTTGGTAAAATCGATATCGGTCTGGTAATAGGCGCAGAAAGCATGACCAACGCACCTTATATGTTGAATAAAGCCAGAACAGGCTATCGAATGGGTCCAGGAAGCATTGAAGATGCTATGCTTTATGATGGATTAGTCGATAAGCTGGTCCCCGGTCATATGGGTATAACCGCTGAAAATGTAGCGGCGAAATATGATATAACCCGCGAAGAATGCGATGAATTAGCCCTTGCCAGCCATCAAAAGGCCACCACAGCCATGCAAAACGGTATTTTCAAACGTGAAATTGTTCCTGTTGAGCTAAAAACAAAAAGAGGTGTAAAACTTTTCGAAAATGACGAGCATATGATTCCCGATGCCACTTTAGAATCAATGGCTAAATTACCCCCGGCTTTCAAAAAGGACGGTGTAGTAACCGCGGCCAATGCATCAGGCATTAACGATGCTGCTGCAGCAGTTGTAGTCATGTCCAAGAAAAAGGCTTTAGAATTGGGAATCAAGCCCTTATTAAAAATGATAAATATCGTGGCTGAAGGCGTTGACCCAACAGTTATGGGACTGGGTCCTGCGGTTGCAATTCCCAAGGCTCTTAAACAAGCAGGATTAAAATATAAAGACATCGAGTACTGGGAAATCAATGAAGCATTTGCCCCTCAGTTTATTGGTGTTGCTAGAATGCTAAAAGAAGAGTTCGGGATTGAAATGGATATGTCCAAGGTGAACCACAACGGTTCCGGAATTGGCCTAGGACACCCGGTAGGCGCCACGGCTTTGCGTATAATCGTATCCATGTACTATGAGATGGAACGTTTGGGACTGACTCTGGGCGGAGCTTCTCTCTGTGTGGGCGGCGGCCCGGCAATGGCCTCCTTGTGGACTAGAGACATCTAATTTATTATTTAGCACTCCCAAATTTAAAATAAAGGAGCGAAAAAATATGAGTTATATGGAAGAATACAAGCATAAATCAGTATCCGCAGCTGAGGCCGTCAAAATTGTTAAATCAGGAGACTGGGTTGAGTACAGTCAATTCGCCTGTGCACCCCCGGTACTTGATGAAGCATTATCCCTCAGGAAAGATGAACTTATTGGGGTAAAGATTCGCGCTGTGACCACTCTCTTCCCTCCCAAAGTGCTCCAGGTAGACCCGGAAGGAAAACATTTCGTCTATAACAGCTGGCATATGAGCGGTGCTGAGAGAAAGATGCACGATAAAGGGCTGTGTACCTATATCCCCTTTTTCTACAGCCAGGGTCCTGATATCTATGATCGCTATCTGGAACCCGATGTAGCTTTTATGATGGTCACACCTATGGATAAACACGGATATTTTAATTTCAGTACCTCCTGCTCCTTTGAATATATGCAATGTAAAAAAGCCAAGAAGGTCATCGTCGAAGTCAATGACCAGATGCCGGTATGCCTGGGCGGCAATCAAGAGGGCATTCATATTTCCGAAGTTGATTATATTGTGGAAGGGATAAGCAAACCCCTCTTACAGATCCCCAATCCGGTTATAAACGATATTGATAATACCATCGCTGGATTAATTATGGAAGAAATGGAAGACGGCGCCTGCCTGCAGCTGGGTATTGGGGGAATGCCTAACGCAGTAGGGAAGATGATTGCTGAATCCGACTTGAAAGATCTGGGGGTGCATACCGAGATGCTGGCGGATTCTTATGTAGACATGTATGAAGCGGGGAGGATTACCGGCGCCCGCAAAACCATAGACCGCTATAAAATGGTTTATACCTTTGCCATGGGTACCTCCAAGCTCTACGATTTCATGGATAATAACCCCAATCTGGCCACTTATCCGGTTGACTATACCAATGCTCCCGCAGTCATTTGCCAGAACGATAAAGTTGCCGCAATAAACAATGCGGTAGAAGTAGATCTATATGGCCAGGTAGCTTCCGAGTCATCCGGAGTACGTCATATTTCCGGTACAGGCGGACAATTCGACTACATCTATGCCTCCTGGTATTCCAAAGGAGGTAAAGGATTTATCTGCCTGACTTCAACATTTAATGATAAAGAAGGTAATCTAAAGTCCCGTATAGTTCCCACCCTGGAACCCGGCACAATTGTAACCGTGCCCCGCAGCGCCACCTTCTATGTAGTCACCGAGTACGGCAAGGCTAACCTGAGAGGCAAATCCAACTGGGAAAGAGCCGAAGCCTTGATCAACATAGCTCATCCAGAACTGCGGGATGAGCTGGTTAAAGAGGCTCAAAAGATGAATATTTGGAAATCTACCAACAAACTTAGAGATTAAATGTTTGCTCCTAACCTTTATGCAAAATAATTTTTTATAAAGGAAGTGATATAATTGGCAATTAATAAAATTGCAGTGCTTGGAGCCGGTACCATGGGTGCTGGTATCGTTCAGGTTGCCGCTCAAAAAGGAATTAACGTAGTTTTACGTGATATCAAACAAGAATTTGTTGATAAAGGTATTGCAGGTATTATTAATAATTTTGATAAGCTGATTTCCAAAGGTAAAATGACCGAGGATGAAAAAGCTGCAATAATAGGGAGAATTACAGGCACCATTGATATGACCGTTTTAAAAGATGTTGACCTGGTAATCGAAGCTGCGGTTGAAGTTATGGATATAAAGAAAATAATTTTTAAAGAATTAGATGCCGTTTGTAAACCCGAGTGTATACTGGCTTCAAATACTTCAGCTCTAAGTATTACCGAAATTGGTGCAGCAACTAATAGGGCCGATAAAGTCATAGGTATGCATTTTTTCAACCCCGTACCTGCCATGAAGTTAGTAGAAATAATCAAGGGATCTTCTACCAGCCAGGAAACTTATGATGTTATTAAAAAACTAACAGAAGATATGGGCAAAGCTCCTGTAGAAATTAACGAAGCACCCGGGTTCGTTGTTAACAGGTTATTAGTTCCCATGTTGAATGAAGGTATGTATGCAGTTATGGAAGGCGTAGCCAGTCCTGCCGATGTTGATACTTCAATGAAATTTGGTGCTGGCCATCCCATGGGTCCTCTTGCTTTATCCGATATGATTGGATTGGATATCGTCCTGGCTGTTATGCACACCCTGCACAGAGAATTTGGCGATCCCAAATATCGCCCCTGCCCACTTTTAGTTAAAATGGTTCGGGCCGGTAAACTGGGTATAAAAACCGGAGAAGGCTTCTTTAACTATAGGAAATAACGCTAATCTAAGGGGGCCCCAGTCAAGTACAGCAAATGGTAGTTGCCGCCAACTCTTTAATAGGTCAAAGATAGCAATAAAGTGGGTGATAGTATAAACCATCACCCACTTTTTATCTATTAGGTTATATATTAGTAGGCTAGTTTATGAATAAATAAACCGCTCCTAAGTTTCGGTTCAAACCAGGTTGATTTGGGCGGCATGATTAGGCCGGCATCTGCAATATCCATTAAATCCTGAATTGTGGTGGGATACATGGAAAAGGCCACCTGCATTCCTTCGTCTACCCTCTTCTCCAGCTCTTTAAGCCCCCTGATACCGCCCACAAAATCTATCCGCTTGTCAGTGCGAGGGTCTTCAATCCCCAAAAGAGGTCCTAAAACATTATTCTGCAGTATGGAGACATCGAGGCGAGCCACAGGATCAGAAGCGTCAAAGCTCCCTTCCCTGGCTTCCAGCTCGTACCACTGTCCCTCCATATACATGCCAAAGTTATGTTTATTAAGCGGTTTATAAGGTTCTGCACCTTCATGTTTCTCTATCGAAAAACACTCCGCCACTTTAGCCATAAATTCATCAGCAGACAGCCCATGCAGGTCTTTGACTACCCGATTATAGTCCATGATATATAGATCTTGATCCGGGAAGATCACCGACAGGAAGTAATTAAATTCCTCTTCCCCGCTATAGTCCGGCTTAGACTGCCTGCGCATCTGCCCTACCCGCACAGCCGAAGCGGAGCGGTGATGCCCATCGGCAATGTACAGGCATTTAATCTCTGCAAACAGTTCTACCAACTGCTTGACAGCTGCTTCCTCGTTAATTATCCATATAATGTGGCTAATGCCATCATCAGATACGATATTATAAATTGGTTCCTTGCCACTCCAATAAGCTATGATATCATTAATCTCTTTTCTAGATGGGTAGGTCAGGAAAATGGGGCCGGTATTAGCATCACAGTAATCTACATGTTTGGTGCGGTCCAGTTCCTTATCAGCTCTGGTAAGCTCATGTTTCTTGATGACATTATTCAGGTAGTCGTCTATAGAAGCACAGGCTACAATTCCGGTTTGGGCTCTCCCCCCCATAACCTGCCGATAAATATACAAACAGGGTCTCTCTTCTTCACAAAACACCCTGGTATCTATCATGTTCTGCAGATTATCACGGGCTTTTTCATAGACTCTGTGATCATATAAATCTATATCCCGATCTAAATCAATTTCCGCCTTGTCTACATGCAAAAAAGAATAGGGGTTTCCCTTGACCATATCCCTGGCCTCTTCGCTGCTCATGACATCATAGGGAAGAGCCGCTACGGTCCCGGCTAACTCTGGTACAGGCCTGACTGCCCGAAAAGGTCTTATCACTGCCATTTAAAAATCCTCCTAATAACTGGGGGTCAGACCCCGAGTTATTTAGTTATTATTTCAATATATCATCAATATTGCTAATCAGATCTTTTATTTCATCCAGGGTGCAATCTGCCATATGGGCAATACGGAAGGTCTTATCCTTCATCTTGCCATAACCGTTGGAAATCTGATAACCTCTGGCTCCCAATTCTTTGTTTAAAGCTCCTACATCGATTCCCTTTGTGTTTGTAATAGTAGTAAGGGTATTTGATAAATATCTCTCATCGGCAAAGAGAGCAAAGTTAGTTCTGGCCCAGGCCCGTACATACTCCGCCATTTCTATATGCCGGTTAAACCGATTATCAATTCCTTCGTTCATAATCCTGTCCAACTGATAGTCCAGAGCAAACATATGTGACAGGGATGGTGTAGAGGGATATTGATAATCCTTCTTCTGAACATAATCATATAAAGCCAGCAAATCCAAATAATAACCACGATTAGGAACCTTGCCAGCCCGCTCTATTGCCTTTTGGGAGAAAGAGCATATTGCCATCCCCGGTGGTAAGCCTAGTGCCTTCTGGGTAGAGGTGATGCAAATATCTACACCTATTTTATCAACCTCTATTTTAGTTCCTGCCATTGAACTTACCGCATCCAGACAGTAAACTACGTCGGGGTACTTTTTCATAACCGCTGCTATTTCCTCGACCGGGTTCATCAACCCTGTAGATGTTTCATTATGGGTGATAGTTATCAAATCATATTTGCCAGTGGCCAGGACTTCATCCACCAGTTCGGGGGTAGTAGCGGTGCCCCATTCGACCTCATATAAGTCGCAGGGGACATTATTATTTTCGGCCATCTCACTCCATCTCTTGCCAAAAGCCCCTACAGAGAATATTGCCGCTCTTTTTAAGGTACAGGAGCGTACCGCCCCTTCCATCAGTCCGCTGCCAGAAGAGGTTGAAAGCAATATGGCTTCATCTGTATAAAAAAGCTTCCTAATTTTATCACTAATTCTATGCTGAAGCTCAGAGGCATCCTTACTGCGATGTCCAATCATGGGCTCAGCCATTTTTTCCAATACATCTTGCCTAACTTCCACCGGACCGGGAATAAATAACTTTTTATGCACCATTCTACCCTCTTTCAGTTTTATTGCAGAAAAAATATCACTGTCTTTTATTGTAACAAGTTCCCATAACTTTCTCAATCAAACTGGCATACCCCGGCATGAAAAAAAGCCTTTATGGAAATAATAACCTTATCTTCATTATGTATAACGAGGTTTAAAACATGTTGCTAAGAGATATAAAGATAAGAAAAGCAGTCTCAGATAAGGAATTAATATTGATTGCAGGTCTTTTTATAACGGCACTGCTGGCTCGGCTTCCCTGGTTATGGGAAGTCCCTCGCTATATTGACGAACTGCAGGAGGTCAATCTAGCCTTCAGCATATACCGGGGGGAAGCACTGCCTCTGCACAATATGGCCCGTGATATCGGCGCCATGCATAATTATATACTGGCCGGCATTTTCAAAATGTTGGGGCCGGGAGTTTACCTGCCCCGCCTCTATGTTGCCATTACCTCGGCTATCACAGTGGTTTTAATATATTGCGTTGGGAAAAAGCTGTACGGTAAATGGACAGGTATCGCAGCAGCCTTACTTCTTTTAGGCAATGGTATGCATATTCTCGTAACCCATATGGCCTGGGCAAACTGTACAACCCCCTTCTTCTTTTCCCTGGCTTTACTGGCAACTATTACAGCTGAGCAGGAAAAAAGCGGCAGATGGCTGGCAGCCTCAGGCCTGCTATGGGCATTAACCCTGCAAACTCACTCTTCCGTAATCATCTATGTGCTGATCGCAGCTCTTTATGTTTTAATGCCTCGTTTTCGGGAAGAAACCGGTATAGGCTGGAAATACTACCTTCTGGCCGCATTTGCTCTAACAGCGGGCTATTCCAACATGTTATATTACAACCTGGTTACCAGGGGCGGCAGTATTGCTTGGCTGAGCCACAAAGACTATGCCATGGAAGCCCATCCAGGCTTAGCTTCGTATGCCGTCAACCTGCAGAACATGTTTATTGAACTCATCCGTTCCATAAGTTCGACCTATATAGAATACGGTAATCTCGCTCAGTACTGGTTTCAACCTGCTTTTGCAATATGCTTTCTGCTGTTTCTTATCGGCGCTTTTTATGCTGTAAGGCATAGGCAAACCCTGCCCATATGGATGATAATCGGCAGTTTTCTCATCATCCCCTGGGTAAATCAACGCTATCTTTTCTTCCTGGCTACCCGCTACATAATGCCGGTAGTTTTAATGGCCCTTTTATTAATGGCTTATGGCCTAATTCAGATATTTTGTTTACTTTATAATCGCTGGGGACAAAAGCGAATTTCACTGGCCGCTGCTGGGCTCCTGCTTATGTTGTTAACCCAGGTGCAGTTAATGGCGTTCTATGGCTACTGTTGGAAGGCAGCAGGAACCAACATGTCTAACCGCTTGATACTGCAAACATTTAATAAGACCAGTAAGTTATCACATACGGATGATACGGTTGTAATCGTCGACAACAACCTGAAGGTGGAAAATAATCCTCTGCCTATCCTGTTAACCCTATCTGAGATGCCTTACAAGTTAATCGATTCTATACCACCGTCATCGTCTGGAGATTCAGAAAATCAGTTCTGGTATAATATTGCTTCCAACTATGAAGGTCAGAGAATAGTAGGGGTAATGAGTGCCGATACCTTTTCCCGGCTGCGGTCTTTTATGGATCCTCAGGCGATAGATTCTTACTCCTGCAAGGTTACCTTCCCCCCTGAAGCAGAGGGTGAACGAAAAATCTACGTTGTGGATATGGGTGTTCAATCACCTTCCAATCCTGTATTTGCAGTAAAAAAGCAGTCCCCTTAGGAACTGCCTGGTGATCGTTGGGTTATAACAGCTTTGACATTAAAATATTACTCGCTCAGGATCTCCACTCCGGTTTCTGTTACCCGAACTGTATGCTCCCATTGAGCAGAGAGGGAACCATCTAGAGTTACTGTTGTCCATCCGTCTGCAAGCCTTTTTAATTTATAGCTGCCTGCATTTATCATAGGCTCAACAGTAAATACCATATTAGGAACAAGTACCATACCGCAGTCTTTTTCACCATAATGCTGAACAAAAGGTTCCTCGTGAAAATCAATTCCTACACCATGCCCACCATATTCTTGAACAACCGAATACCCGTATTTATTGGCATGCTGCTCTATTGCATATGCAATATCCCCAATCCGGTTGAAGGGTTTTACCTGTTCTATACCCAGATATAGGCATTCTCGGGCAACTCGGACCAGTTCCCGGGCTTGTTCAGAAGGCTCACCAACCAGGAACATACGGCTGACATCACCATAATACCCATCGAGAATAGAGGTCACATCTACGTTTATAATATCTCCTTCACATAAAGAAGTATCATCAGGAATACCGTGGCAGATTACATTATTAATAGAAGTACAAACACTGCGAGGGAAACCTTCATAATTCAAAGGAGCCGGGATTGCTCCGTGCATAACCGTATATTCATGCACCCATTGGTTAATCTCATTGGTAGTTATACCAGACTTAATCTTGTCTTTAACCATGTCCAGAATATCATTACTCAGCTGGCAGGCCCGTCGAATTCCGTTAATCTGTTCTTCCGTCTTGATAAGCTTTCGTGGCGGAACCGGGTACCCCCTCTGTTCCAGATCTTCCAGCCGGACATCCTGCTCTAGATGACACTTTTTATATTTGGTGCCGCTTCCGCACCAGCATGGATCATTGCGTGATAAAATACTAATACTCTTTCACCTCTCAGGTAGTTATGTTTAATATTAGTTTATGTGTTAAATTACAGGTTATTGGGGAAATGATTAAATATACATCAAGTATCTAAACATTAACCAGAAGTGACCCAGGCTTCCCCCTATCACAAACAGGTGGAAAATTTCGTGAAAACCGAACCACCGGGAATTAATTCTCGGCCACTTAAAACCGTAAATAACGCCTCCAATAGTATATAGCAAGCCGCCTACCACCAGCCACGTAATACCTCCTACCGGCAGGGAATGGATTAAAGGATAAAAAGCAATTATTACTAACCACCCCATTAATAGATAAACCGCAGTGGTCAGCCAACGTGGTGCACCAAACCAAACCACGGTTAAAATAATACCGGTCGCCGCAAGAGTCCAGACCGTAATAAGCATGCTTAATCCCCATGCTCCGGTGAGACCAATAACACAGACAGGTGTATACGTACCTGCTATCAACACATAGATCATCATATGGTCAATGCGCCTGAGCAACGTGTTAATCTTTTCTGGAACCTTTAAAAGATGATATATTGCACTTGAGGTATACAGCAAGATAAGTGCGGCGCCAAATACTGCAAAGGCAACTATATGCTTAACTGTAGCGAATCGTTGTGCATATCTTATAAGCACAACCAATCCCGCTATAGATAAAAATGCTCCCCCTAAATGGGTTAAGCCGCTTACCGGATCCTTAAATTTGGCCATTAAACTAGATAAACCTGCTTTCATAATGCTCATCTTTTCCAACCCCTTTTCATAACCAAACCTGCAATTAGTGTTTTCCCTCTTCCGAATACTATTATACTCTATTTATGGAAAAAATTTTTTATTCCAAAGGGAGAGTAACTTTTGAAAACAGATAAAAAGCCCTCCTCATTATGGAAGGGCCTTAAGCCGAACCCGTTTATTAAACTAATGGCCGCTGTCGAATTCCTATATTAACCGCCGCTGCAGCATTATTTCCTAAGCTTTTACTTATGTCCGCAATTTTTAACCGGCATAATTCTCTGCCTTAATTACACCTGGCCAGCAATGTTGTGAATGGCTTCCAATACCTTCTGAATATCAGCCTCCGTAGTGAAGAACCCCGGACTCAATCGGCAGGCTCCTCTCTGCATCGTCTCCAGGGTCTGATGCGCCATAGGAGTACAATGTAAACCGGACCGGGAGGTAATACCATATTCATATTCCAGGCTCATGCTTAGCTCTCCGCAATCCATTCCCTCAATATTGAAGGCTATCACTGCAGTCCGCTGGCTGCGGTCAGTCGATCCGTAAATCTGTACCCCGTTTATTCCCTTCATTCCATCTAAAAGCATAGCAGTTAGCTCCTGCTCATGGCGGAGAATATTATCCCTGCCGATTTCCAGTATATACTTAACCCCGGCAAGAAGCCCGGCTATCCCCGGAGTATTAAGAGTGCCGCTTTCTAATCTATCAGGCATCCAGTCGGGTTGTTCCAGAGACTCAGAGAGAGAACCAGTTCCGCCCTCTTTCAATGGATTAATCTGCAGACCAGGCTGTACATAGATCCCCCCTGTACCCTGAGGACCCAGTAATCCCTTATGTCCCGTAAAAGCTAAAATATCGATATATTGTTTTACTACGTCCACATCCAGAACACCTGCAGTCTGGGCACTGTCCACCATGAAAACAATACCCCTGTCCCGTGCTATCTTTCCAATTTCAGCAATAGGCATAATAGTCCCGGTCAGATTAGAGGCATGCAGCATACATATCAGCCGGGTATTGGTCTTAATAGCCTTTTTAACCAGCTCCGGATCCAGGATACCTCCGGGACCACATGGAACTGCAGTCCATTCTACTCCTTTTTTGGTTAAAGCATAAATAGGACGGGCAACCGAGTTGTGCTCCATACTGGTTGTGATCACATGGTCTCCCGGCTGCAACAAGCCCTTGATTCCGGTATTTAAAGCTTCTGTTATATTAGCAGTAAATGCAATTCTGGAACTATCATCGATGTTGAAAAGACGTCCCAAAGCCTCACGCGCATCCAGCAGAATGGATCCCGCCTGCATTGTCTGGCGATGAGTACCACGACCAGGATTTCCACCCAGATATCGATTAAAATGATCAATTGCTGTGTACACACATTCCGGCTTGGGAAATGAAGTTGCCGCATTATCCATATAAATGTTTTCCATCCGTGTTTCACCCCGTTTCGATAAGAAAACTATAGCACATAAGCTATTATCTTAAAAATAACTAATGGTTATACCTAAGAATGGTTGAATCTGCAGACTTACTGTAGATTATGGAAAATTACCACTTTATGTTATTACCGAGGGTACATTATAACATTTTAAATTTTCCAGGGATAAAAAAAGGTTTTTAGAAGTGTGTGTCATCGGGGACGGTTCTTCTTGACACGTTTTCATGGGGCCTTGTATGTCATAGGGACGATTTTTCATGTCATCTATTCTCATATATTAAGACACATTTACAAACCTTAATTCCTATATCCTGTTTATCAGTACCAATCCTACAATACAAAACACTGCACCTATTATTTGACTTACATGGAATCCCTCTTTGTAAAATAGTATTCCTATTGGAATGAGCATTAGAGCTAAAAAAATATTGGCTACCAGGGAGCCGACACTAATATTCCAACCCACCCTGTAAGCCAGCAAATATCCAACCTCAAGGCCAACAATTGCCACGCCCAGAACTATACTGGTCCAATTTAAATCACCAAAGGATTGAAGGAAGGTTTTATCCGATTTATAAAACAGCCAGGCAAAAACCGTCAGAACAGCCGCTGTAAGGTATGTAACCAGCAGAGCTGAAAAAGGGTTGGCCCCCTGAGGCGTTGATTTCTGGCAAATGTTATACACGATATTGGATAAAACAATTAGGACGATAGGCAATACGTACTTAAGCATAATTCAACCTCTCTAATCGACAAAATCATAAGAAAAGATGAAAGCTCTCAACTTTCATCTTTCATAACTGTAGTCATATTATACTTTTTCAGCCCTTCAGACAATAGTTTCATTGGAACTGTAGCATGGGATTTCGCCCATCCTACCGCATGCGCACTTATTTGCCAGATTGGCAGAAACGTTTTTTATTTAATTTGGATGATATATGGGGTCTGTAACCATCTTCTTAAACATTTCATGGAGCAAATGCTGCTGCATCTCCTCGGCTGACGGTGGTTCCAAATGTACCCAAATTGTTTCACCGGTAAGAATATTGAGGCCGATATTTGTTCCTTTCGAAGTCCTTAAAAGTTCTCTCTTCAAGGCATCCCTATCAACCACCAATACCTTACCTTCTTCGGTATTAACAAACTTGAAAAACTTTCGCTCCCCTGGGATCTCAGGATATAAGGGCGGACCTTCGGCACCTCCGATGTCCGGCGAATTAGGATCCTCACCTTCATCACCCGGGGCTTTACTTCCCGGTTTACTTTCTTTTGGTTTATCTTCTTCAGCTACAGCTTCACCGATTAATATGCCGATTCCTAAGATTAGGCCGCCCACAGCGCCAACAGCCGCCCCTATACCTGCCCCCGTTGCTGCCCCCACTAGCCCCCCTTTCGACCCTATACCAAGTCCAATCCCCCCTCCTATTGCCGTACCAATGCCTATTGTGCCACCTACAGTACTTAACGCGTGATCCAAACCATTACCCTGACCCCCGTTTTCGCCACAGGACCCTGAGATCCAGCCATTCGTATTCCGACCAATCACATCATTCCAGTAATCTTGGTTGCGTTTGTTGAGGGCATCAATAAGTTCGCTGCTCCCTTGTCCCAATTCCTCTAATGCTTGACCAAGAGCGCCCCCAGGGTCCGCCCCTTTGCCACTCCCGAAGGGATTGCCTGGCCCGCCGCCCATCATGCTCTCCATCCACTCATTGACATCCTCCAGCAGTTCTGCGCCTTTATCGCCTACGCTTCCTAAAGGACCATCTTTTTTTAAGCCCATCTTCTCCAGCATAGCCTCAAAGTCAACCGATATCAGGTGTGTATTTATAAGACTATCTTTATCCAAGGGAAATCCACCCAAAACTGCTCCCTTATCCGTAACCAGTCCATCGGGCAGGTACCATAGGCGGTCATCCATTATTCCAATCACCGTGCCTTGAATCGGAATCCCGCCGACCGGTGCATAACGTCGCAAACTTTGCATCCCATATCCTTCCCGGGGTAAAGCTCGAACGACATCGGCACTGAGTTTATCAACAATCGTATGTTGGAAAGTTTTATCTTCAATAACCCCGCTTTCAAAGGAACCGTTCCAGAACCGCCCCGGGGCAAATTTTCTGTCTGTGGTATAAGAGCCCGGGATAAAATTTTTCTCACGGATCACTCCGGGAATGAGATTGGAACCGTTAATAATACCCGGCATGAAGACACCACAGTTGATCACCCCAGGCTGGAAACCACTATCCGTAAATATACCCGGGATAAAACCGCGCCGGGAAACAATTCCCGGAATAAAACGCCTTGCCCAAACAATACCCGGCAGGAACCGCTCTCCTGCTGAGATACCGTAGAAAAAGCTATTTTTGATCCTGGTGCAAGGATAAAACCGCCCCGTTGCCACCAAACCTTCATTAGTTCGTATTTTCCTGTACTCCCGATACTGACAGTAAACTTGGTCCGATATCGCTTCTTTCTTTAGAACTCCCTTTTCACGATGATTCTTTTCAGGCTTTTCTAACTGCATTGACCATTCACCTCCACAAATATTTGCCCAATCCCATTCGTAATATAAAATAATAAACATTTTCCCTTATTATATATCTCGGAATTATTACCGTCTTTTTACAGTATTGTAATTACTTTTCCATTAGAACATAGTAAAAAAATTTCCACCTTTTCGAATAAAAGCGGCTGTGCCGAAGTTATCTTGTCTGCTGGTCACTCCGGAAAAAAGGCAGGAGAATACAAAAAAATGCAGCCAGATTTATTGGCTGCATTTCTATTACACACGTTGCTTTTATGGGTTAGTCCAGTTTATCGTTAATTTTCCTCCCTGGGTATCAACCTGGATGGTGGCTCCGTCTAGTATCTGTCCGCTGACTAAAGCTCTGCCCACCAGGGTCTCGAGTTTGCTCTGCAGGAAGCGCTTCAGGGGACGAGCACCGTAAACCGGATCATAACCCTCATTCGCCACAAACAGTCGGGCATCTTCGGTCAGTTCCAGTTTGATCTGGCGGTCATGAAGCCGCCCGCGCAAATCATCCACCATGAGTTCAACTATACGTCCGATCTCCTCCAGAGTTAGAGGCTTGAACAAAACTGTCTCATCTACCCGATTCAGGAATTCAGGCCGGAACCACTTGTGAAGTTCGTTCATGACCTGATCCCGAGCAGTTTCTCTTATCTCCCCTTTATCATTAATTCCTTCCAGGAGATATTGAGAACCTAAATTAGAAGTCATGATTATTATGGTATTTTTGAAATCAACTGTACGGCCATGCGAATCGGTGATACGGCCATCATCCAAAACTTGCAGCAGGACATTAAACACATCATGATGCGCTTTTTCAATTTCATCAAAAAGGATAACAGCGTATGGCTTACGGCGTACTGCTTCTGTCAATTGGCCTCCTTCATCATAACCTATATAGCCGGGAGGAGCTCCAATCAAGCGGGAGACCGTATGTTTCTCCATATATTCACTCATGTCGATGCGTATAATGTTCTTTTCAGAATCAAACAAGGCCTGGGCCAAAGTTTTGGCCAGCTCGGTCTTCCCCACCCCGGTCGGCCCCAGGAAGATAAATGAGCCAATGGGACGGCGCGGGTCTTTAATCCCTGCCCGGGCACGGATGATGGCATCAGCTACCAGACTCACCGCTTCATCTTGGCCAATGAGACGTTCATGCAGTATCTCATCAAGACGAAGCAGCTTCTCCCTTTCCCCTTCCACCAGCCGGGTCAGGGGTATTCCCGTCCAACGGGATATAATCCGGGCAATCTCATCTTCTGTAACCTCTTCACTGAGCACGCTCATCCCGCTCTCTTTGCGAACCATGACTTCTTCTTCCGCCTTGAGTCTTCTTTCCAGCTCAGGTAATTGTCCATATTTCAACTCGGCCGCCCGGTTCAAATCATAGTCGCGCTCCGCTTTTTCTACTTCCTGACGTATACGATCCAGTTCCTCGCGCAAAGCAGTTACCTTTTGAATGGCATTCTTCTCAGCCTCCCATTTGGCGCGCATCGAATCTGATTTATTTCTAATATCAGCAAGTTCCTTCTGCAAAGCCTGTAACCTGTCCTGACTGGCCTGATCTTTTTCCTTACTCAGAGCTGCCTCCTCAATTTCCAGCTGCATAATACGGCGGGATATCTCGTCCAGGTCAGCCGGCATGGAATCAATTTCGGTTCTTACCATCGCACAGGCCTGATCAACCAGGTCAATTGCCTTATCAGGCAGAAACCGATCCGATATATATCGATTGGACAAAACTGCTGCTCCTACTAAAGCATTGTCATGGATCTTTACCCCGTGAAATACCTCAAACCGTTCCCTCAAGCCCCGAAGTATGGAAATAGTGTCCTCTACTGTAGGTTCTTCCACCATAACCGGTTGAAATCTACGTTCCAGAGCGGCATCTTTCTCGATATGTTTGCGATATTCATCCAGGGTGGTCGCTCCAATGCAGTGCAGCTCACCGCGGGCCAGCATGGGCTTGAGCATATTTCCTGCATCCATAGAGCCTTCGGCCTTACCTGCTCCTACGATATTATGGAGTTCATCGATAAAGATAATAATTCGGCCTTCGCTCTGTTTTACCTCCTGCAAAACCGCCTTCAGTCGTTCTTCAAACTCACCGCGGTATTTGGCACCGGCTACCAGAGCGCCCATATCCAGTTCAAAAATGGTCTTGTTTTTCAAACCCTCCGGTACATCATTGCGTACAATTCGGTGGGCCAGCCCCTCTACGATAGCCGTCTTGCCTACTCCTGGCTCTCCAATCAAAACTGGATTGTTCTTACGTTTACGGGAGAGGATCAAGATAACATCACGTATCTCGCTATCCCGTCCTATAACCGGATCTAGTTTACCGCTTCGCACCAGAGCAACCAGATCCCGTCCATAACGCTCCAGAGCTTCATAGGTGGTCTCGGGAGTAGGACTGGTAACCCGCTGGCTGCCGCGTATCGATGACAAAGCTTTTAAAAAGCTGTCTCTGGTAAGCCCTGCCTGTTTCATTATACGCGCCGCTGCTCCTGAAGAGCCTTCTTCAAACATTGCCAAAACCAAATGTTCCACACTTATATATTCATCCTTTAACCTACCGGCTTCTTTTTCCGCCCGAGCTAAAAGCTGGTTTAAGCGCTGGGTCACATATACTTTGCCTGCTTCGCTGACTCCCCCTGAAACCCGGGGGCGTTTACCCAGATTATCTTCTAATTCTCTGATGAGTCGGGCCGGATCAACTTCAGCTCGATTAACCACACCAGGGATCAAGCCTTCGTTCTGTTCCAGCAGAGCCAGAAACAGATGCTCGACATCAACCTCCTGATGCCCCATACTTACAGCTCTGGTTTCAGCATCATGTATCGCCTCACGTGATTTCTCGGTTAATCTATTTAAATCCATATCTATACACCTCCCTAAAACTACTAAAGCTGTTAATTTTTTCTTAACGGGGATTAAAACTTGATACCTGGGACAATTCCTCGAATAGTTCTCTCTCCCGCTTACTCAGCACTTTAGGAACCACGATTTTTATGATCGCATAAAGGTCGCCATATCCGCCTTTGGCATCTGGCATTCCCTTACCTCTTAAACGCAGCTTCTGACCAGACTGCACCCCGGGCGGTATAGTCAAGTTGACTGTACCCGTCATGGTTAAAAGTTCAGCCCTGGTTCCCAGAGCTGCTTCCCAGGGGCTGATGGACATTTCTACTTCTAAATCTGCTCCGTTAAGTGTGAATTTCTTATGAGGGAGAATATGAACCCGGAGATAGAGGTCACCATTTTGCCCCCCGGCACCAGCCCCTCCCTGCCCACTCAAGCGGATACGTTTCCCCTCACTTATTCCGATGGGAATATTAACACTTATTTCGCGGCTTTTAGGAATATATGAGGAGCCCTCGAGTTCCATCTGCTGAAGGCGAATTACTTTTTTGGCTCCATGATAAGCTTCCTCCAGTGTCAATTCGATATCTGTCTCCTGATCTGCTCCACGCGCAGCCCAGCCGGACATATCCTGACTGCCACGGCCGCGAGCCCGTCCCCGCCCAAAGAGACCTTCAAAGAAATCACTGAATTGGCCGGCATTACCCCCCGAAAACTCAAAGCCACCTGCGCCATCGCCAAAATCAAAGTGTACATTCTCCCAGCCGGGCGGCGGACTATAACTCTCCCCCTCGCGCCAATTAGAACCCAAGGCATCATAACGCTCGCGTTTGCCAGGATCTTTTAAAACTTCATAAGCCTCATTGATCGCCTTAAAACTTTTCTCGGCATCCGGTTTTTTATTGACATCCGGGTGTAATTGCTTTGCCAGTTTACGGTAAGCAGCTTGTACCTCCTTCTGGGTGGCCGTCTTGCTAATACCTAGAGCCTTATAATAATCTTTATATTCCATAACACATCACCCACCTTTCATAAGGAACAATAAATACTTCCGCGTTAATCATATGAAATCCGCGTGAGATGAAGTCTTCCGCGTCTAACCCCAGTATTATTCACACCAATCCTCAATATGGATATTTAGCTTTTCTTCTACCATGAGTACTAGTTTGACCCCGGCCAGATTCAAACCCATTTCCTGAATCAGATAACGGATTCGCTGCAGCAGTTCAATATCCGCGTTTGAAAAAAGCCTGGTATTCCCTTCGGTTCGAGCCGGGATTACCAGACCTGTTTCTTCGTATATTCTCAGGGTTCGCGGATGTACACCTACCAATTCCGCCGCAACACTGATGTTGTAAACAGGCTGGCTGTGAGATACATCAACCACTTATATTTCCCCTTTGCAATGTCCTTATATAAAGGATAAAATCTATCAATAGTATTGTCAAGTTATTTATAAACTATGTATGAATATTTATATCTAATAATTTCCACATCAATAATATGCTTCATATATATTATCAATATCACTACCAGTAATCATTCCAGTTTAGTAAAAGGAGAATCGCTTGAAAACGGTATTGAGTAATGGTAAAGTTGCAAAGTAGACTTGATTTTTTCGGGAAGGTGTTTTATTTAAATATGGTTAGTTTGCAGAGACAAGTTCTCCGGTTTGGTATAACCGGAGTTGTTAACACTTTAATTGATTTTGGCCTCTTCAATATTCTGATATTTATCAGTGGAATTCATAGTGGCTGGCAGTTGGGCCTGATTAATTTTTTCTCGGTGGGTGTGGCGGTTACCAATAGTTACCTTATGAACCGCAGCTGGACTTTTCAGTCGACCGAAGGTAAACATAGACAACAGGCTGCCAAATTTATTATTGCATCCGGTATCGGCATGTTTATTAACAGCCTTGCGGTTACTGCCATATCAGCACTTGCCCCCTGGCTGCCGGTATCCATTTACCTGGTTCTCAATGCGGGAAAATTATTAGGAGCTGTCTTTTCATCTACCTGGAATTTCGTGATCTACCGCATATGGGTCTTTAAATCGTCAGGGACAAAACCTGCTGACTCTGGTCCGGAATATACTCCCGGTCTGGTTAGCATAGTAATTCCGGCATATAATGAAGCATCCCGTCTGCCCCGGCGCCTTCGCAGGCTGGCTGAGGCCGCAGCCGAACGTTTTCCAGTAGAAATCCTGGTCGTCGATGACGGAAGTGCCGATGATACCTTGAGCGCGGCCCAGGAAATAGCAGCAGATTTTCCGTTCGTCCGCTGCCTTAGTCATCCCCGCAATATGGGCAAGGGTTCAGCGGTACGAACCGGTGTCCTTGATGCCCATGGAGAATTTGTAGTATTTGTTGATGCCGATGAAACTTTCTCACTGGACCATATTGAACAAATAGCAGCCGCCCTTCAGTCCGGGCACCAGGTTGCTATCGCTTCACGAGATATAAGCTCGGGTCAGCGAATTGCCGGCGAATCACGATTACGCCGTTTAATGGGTAAAAGCTTTAATTTCCTGGTTCGCTGGCTGGTACTTCCGGGCTGCTATGACACCCAATGCGGTCTTAAAGGATTCCGCTGCGAAGCCGCCAGGAAAATCTTTATCCGGCAGAAAATGCACGGGTTTGCTTTTGATGTAGAAATACTGGCACTGGCACGGGCTTTGAACTTCGATCTGGTTCGGGTACCTGTACAGGCTGTTGATTGCGAAGGTTCCAGTGTTAACCGTTTGCTTTCCCCTCTTCAAATGGCCTGGGATTTAGTCCGGATCAAAGCAGGTCTCATCCTGCACATCTACCAACTTCCTGGCACCCGCCAGTGGTGGTCATCGGTCATAATAGGATTCGGTCTTTTTATTACTGCATTGGCAGTGCGGCTACCCTGGCTCTGGCAATTTCCCCGTTATATTGACGAATTGAAAGAAGTGAACCTTGCTTATTCTATTTATGCAGGCAAAGCTTTACCTTTAACCAATTTTGCGCACGATATTGGATCTATGCATAACTATATTTTGGCCGGGATATTCAAACTTTTGGGACCGAGCATTTTTTGGCCGCGACTCTATGTAGCAATTACGGCAGCACTTACGGTTGTCCTGATATACCGCCTGGGAGAACGCTGGTTTGACCGCTCGACGGGATTATTAGCCGCCGGGCTGCTCTTAACAAATGGTATGCATATAATGGTTACCCACATGGCATGGGCTAATTGTACCACCCCGTTCTTCTTTTTGCTGGCTATGCTTGCTACCATGAACGCTGAGAAGCACAAGAGCGGCCCTTGGTTGGTTGGCGCTGCATTGCTCTGGGCTGCAACTCTGCAGACCCATTCCTCAGTTATCATTTATGTGCTGGCAGCTTTGATCTATGTCTTCTCTCCCCATTTTCGCCGCACATCGGCAATCAAACCAGTATGGTACCTGCGAGCAGCGGGAGCCTTTATTCTGGGTTATGGGAATATGATTTATTACAATATTATATCCCGGGGAGGCAGTATTACCTGGTTAAGCCGCAAGGATTATGCCCTGGAAAGCGAACCAGGCCTGACCTCATTCGCTAATAATTTGCAGCAAATGTTTATTGAACTAATCCGTTCGGTAAGCTCTACTTATACTGAATCAGCCTCCTTATTGGGTTATCTGGCGCACCCCATTTTTTCACTGTCACTGTTGCTGCTGGTTTACGGCAGTTATGTCGCTTATAAAAAGAAAGGACAAACTCTGCTTCAGTGGATGATTGCAGGAGGATTCCTGGTTATTCCCTGGATTAACCACCGCTATACTTTTTACCTTGCTACCCGATATATTATGCCCCTGGTACTTTGTGCCCTGGTACTGATATCATATGGAACCGTGGTTCTGCTTCGCAAGCTTGTAAGCCAGGAAGAAAACGCCCGCACTCTTATAGTACCGATAACAGCAGTTGTAATGGCTCTGATAGCCCTCCAGCTGGTGCCCTTTTATAATTACTGTGAGCAGGCAAACTCTACTAATCTGACTAATCAGATGGCACTGCAGATAATGACTATTGTGAATGGGAATGACCAGGATAAAACCCGAGTTCTGGTAGATAATGAACTGGAGCTTGAAAATGAGCCCCTGCCTTATCTTTTAACCCTTAACCATAATAAGTTTGCTATGATCCCGTCTATATCAGAAAAAACCAATAAGAGTTCATCTGCTGATGCCTGGTTGGAGGCTGTTAATAAGTACCATAGCGACGAACTGATAGCCGTTATGAGTTCAGATACTTATCTACAGACCAAAGACACTCTGCCGGTTATAAAGACCTATACACTCAGTGCGCAGGTTGCCTTTCCCGAGGCCCTGACCACCCCCCGGCTTGTCTATGTAGTTAAGATGAAAGCCAAGCCCCCTGTATATTACCAGGATCAGGCTATTGTCCTGCTTTATCATGATTTTTGCCCTAAGGAGCGCGGCACCGCAATAACCCCAGAACGGTTCGCTGCCCACCTGGATATGCTGGATCAAGAGGGATTCAATATAATACCCCTGGATGATGTAATACAGTTTGTAAAAGGAAATAAGAAACTGCCGCCTAACGCCCTAGCTATTACTATGGACGACGGATACTTAAGCAATTATAAGGTGGCCTTTCCACTTCTTAAGGAAAGGAACTGGCCTGCCACCTTTTTTGTAAAGGTCGCAGATACCGAGAAAAGCGTACCGAGCTTAAACAAACGTCAATGGATGAGCTGGGGTGAGCTACAGGAAATGTCTAAAAATAATATGACCGTATATTCCCACACGTACGATGGTCATTCGTTCATTCGCGGAGACTACCCCAAAGGTGATGCTTGGCTGACCTCTAAATTACCTGGGGAAACTGAGGCTAATTATCAGCAGAGAATATATCATGACCTTTCACTATCACAACAGATAATTAAAGAGAAGCTGAATAACACCAGCGAACATTTTGCCTATCCATTCGGGATGTATAATCAATCGGTTTTAGATGCATGTAAAAAGGCAGGCTACAAATATATTTGGACAACCCAGCGAGTGCCTGTTAAAGCTAACAGCTCACTTGAGTCCCTGGGCAGAGTCAGCGTCGGTATAGGCGGTACTACCCCGGAGCAGTTAAAATCTATAATATTAGAAGTAGCCAAGCGGTAAAGAACGATTAGACGCGGCAACATTAAATTGTGAACGGAGTTCACATCGGGAGTCCTCGAAGAGGGATTTAAGCCGAACAAAATATGATGAACGCAGATTTTCAGGATATTTGCTTCGCTGCTATGAATATTTCAGCGTGAATTAACCTGGGAGGAATAATATTGATTCAATTGATAAACTATCTGGGCGATCTGGTAATTCAAATTATAAGTGGAATGGGCTACTGGGGGGTAGCAATTTGTATGGCAATAGAAAGCTGCAATATTCCGCTTCCCAGCGAGATTATTCAGCCCTTCGGGGGCTATCTGGTATCCACCGGAAGATTTACTTTTGTAAACGTAGTCATGGCCGGAACTCTGGGGGGTATGTTGGGTTCTATGATTTCTTACTATCTGGGAAGTATCGCCACCCATACCCGGGCCCTGTTCTGGATATCTGATACAAAAGTGAAGACCCTCACTGCTTGGTTTAAACGTCACGGCGAGAATGCCGTTTTTTTTGGACGGCTCTTACCCGGAATCAGAACCTTCATTTCCCTTCCTGCTGGCATAGCCAGAATGAACCTGACCCGCTTTATTATTTATACCTTCTTCGGTTCCCTGATATGGAGCATATTCCTGACCTACCTGGGATATATATTAGGACAGAATTGGCGAATATTGAGCAGGTATTTTCATGACCTGGATCTACTCGTTCTGCTGGCAGTGCTGGGCTTAGTCATTTATTATTACTGGCACCGCCGTATACAGAAATGGTAATGGAGGATAAGGTTTGATCAAACAAAACAAGCATATTGCCAAGGCGGCCGGAATAATTGCTGTAACAGCTCTAGTTTCGCGGTTGCTTGGCTTTGTCAGAGACTGGTTTATCTATACCCGCTTTGGGGAGAACTACCTGACTGATGCCTTCACTGCAGCATTCTCCGTACCTGACTTCATTTATATGCTGCTAGTCGGAGGGGCCCTCAGTTCGGCTTTTATCCCGGTTTTTTCCTCCTATCTGGCGACCGACCGGGAGGAAGAATCCTGGAAGGTGGCCAGCGTGGTCTTTAATTACACCATGATAGCTTTAATTGGTTTCATTATCCTGGCCTTCATTTATGCCCGTCCCCTGCTTTATCTGCTGGCGCCCAAGCTGCCTCCTTATTATCTAGATCTGGCCATTTTCTTAACCCGCATCATGTTCATACAATGCTTCTTCATGGCTCTGAACGGGTTGGCTTTAGGAATCCTCAACTCCCACAACCATTTTACTACTCCGGCAATGGGCGGTATTATCTACAACCTGGGTATCATTGTGGTCGGGGTGGCCTTCATGGACAAAATCGGCATTACCGCTTTTTGTTATGGAGTTGTAGCAGGGGCAGTTCTGAACTTCTTGGTACAGGTGCCTGCCCTGATTCGCACCGGTATAAGATATTATCCTTCTCTGGATTTTCATAATGAGGGTTTTCAGCAGGTTGCTATTCTAACTATTCCAGTACTTGTCGGCCTTTCCGTAACCCAGTTTAACCTCTTTGTCAGCCAGAACCTGGCCTCGGGATTGGGCCAGGGAAGTATAACTGCCCTAAAAATAGCCCAGCGCATTATGCAGCTTCCCCTGGGCATCTTCGCCATGTCAATAGCAATGGCAGTGTTTCCTACCTTGACGGCACAGGCTGCCCGAGGCGAATCTGAAGACTTCAAAAGCACCCTTTCTCTGGGCTTAAGAGGTATTTTCTTCGTTACCCTGCCTTCTACCGCGGGACTGCTGGCTATTGGCGAACCTACTATACGCCTTATGTTTGAATGGAAGAGCTTTACAGCGGAAAATACTTTAGCTACCGCTCATGCACTAATTTATTACTCTCTGGGTCTTATGGCCTACTCCGCTCTGCAGGTTTTAAACCGTGCATACTATGCCCTAAAAGATACTATAACACCGGTAAGTATAGGGATAGCAACCATAACACTAAATATCATTCTGTCATTTATTCTGGTAAAACCACTCAGCCACCTGGGGTTGGCCCTGGCCTATTCTCTGGCAGGAATCTTTAATATGCTCTTATTAACATTAATACTGCGCCTGCGTCTGGGAGGCCTGGATGGCCGGAGAATATTATCCAGCCTGGGACTTTCCCTGATAATTTCCGCTCTTATGTACCTGGTGGTACGGGGTACCGTATACCTGCTTCTAAGTTTACTGAGCTTCAGCCCCAAAATAGATGAGTTAATCGCGGTATTAGCCGGAACTCTGCTGGGGGTACTGTTCTATGCTGGCGGAAGTCTGGCCTTTGGCATGGAAGAAGCAGTAATGGTAAAAGGCATGCTGATGCGACGTTTCCCGGACTTCTGGAACCGTCTGGTATAGACTGATAGGAGGTGCGTATACTTGCAGCCAAACTGCACTCAAAGGTTTTGTTTTTGTCCTAAATGCGGAGGTCAACTCGAATACCGCTTTGACCAGGAACTGCCCCGCCTGACCTGTATAACCTGCTCCTATATATTTTATGAAAACCCTGGTGTGGGAGTAGCAGCCATAGTTATGAACGATAACGGGCAGCTATTACTGGGACGCAGAAAGAGCGGCAAATACAAGGACCTCTGGTGTATTCCCTGTGGTTACCTGGAATATCATGAGGATGTTTATTGTGGAATTAAGCGTGAGTTTAAAGAAGAGACCAACTTGGATATCGAAGTCAGCAGGGTATTTACGGTACAATCCAATTTCCATGATCCAAACTGCCACACTGTAGGGATCTGGTTTCTGGCCCAAATATGCGGCGGTGAGATGAAAGCCGGGGATGACCTGATAGAAGCTGCGTACTTCGACCTGGATGATATCCCTCCCCTGGCGTTTCCTACAGACTACACCGTAATTGACTTGCTAATTTCCTTGGTTCATCACCATGAACCCTCCCGGGATAAACAGGAGTAAGAACCATGATTTACCACCATATAGGCCTGGCTTATAAATTAAATCCGGTATATATGAAATAAATGCCCAGGCCCAGTAAGAAAACTCCGCAGGCCAGCAGAATAAAATTATAAACGCTTTGATTTATAAACCTGCGTCCCCCGGTAACGGCTAAAGATACAAGCGAGTACCAGGCCAGATCAGCCGTAATATGTCCGCAGTAAAAAGAAGCCAGTCCTATGGTTCCGCTTTTAAAGGCCATGCTTATGTAGTTTAATCCTACTGTTGCCCACCACAAATGCCATAAAGGATTGGCTAGACTAACTGTTATTCCGGCCACTACCGGATGAATACGTATTTTTCTTGGTCCGGAGGACTGAATGGCTTCATCCAGCGAAATACTTCCCGCCCGTGCTTCCCGGCTCATAGTAAAACCCATGAAAAGCAAAAAAGCCCCGCCCAGAACTGCAATCACACTGGTAACATCAGATCTAACCAGAAATGATGCCAGGCCTCCCAATAATGCCAATACCAGAGCCAGTTCCAGAATAGCATGACCTAATACCATCAACGGGCCAGCCCAGAATCCACGACGTATGCTTTCAGCAATTGATACGGTCAGAAAGGGACCGGGAAGCATAGCTCCAGACAACCCTACGATAAACGCTGTAACAAACAATGCTCCTACTTCCATACTACCGTACTCCCTTCCCTCTTCAAAACCAGTAAAAAAGGCCACCTCTAATGACTATTACCAATTATCATATAGAGGTGGCCGAGTTTTCAAGCCTTTTTTAGTTATTAGATGTCAAGAAAGTATTAACCGTGTATCAGCCGGGGCAGACATCGGGTACAAACCCACCGTGAGTCACCTTGATGCTTAACCGGCAGCAAATAGGCATCATCTTCCGATGTTTTGCAGAAGCTGCAGTTTTGCGGTATATAGTTTTTAGGACTTGCTGTCTTTATTTCCTGTACTGCTTTTTCCGAAAACAGATCCGCATCCCTGATTTCCAGGGACAGCGCCCCTGACGGGCATACTCCCAGGCAAAATCCTGCTCCATCACAAAGTTCATCGCGAATCACTTTGGCTTTACCGTCAACCAATTCCAACGCACCTTCAGCACATGGAGATATGCAAGCACCACATCCGTTGCAAAGTTCTTCATCTATTTTAATAATGTTTCTCTTAGCCATAAATTTAGACCCCACTTTCCAAGCATAGGCATTTTCTATCTCTGCCCTGTTCTGTCTTTATCATACCATTATTACGACTTAATCATAATCAGAAGCATCTTGAAGTTTTCCAGCGCAGACACTGCATGGGGCTGGTTAGCGGGCATTATTATCATTTCCCCCATGTTAACTATATTGGGCTTACCGGCTATAGTGATCTCAGCCTTACCCTCCAGCACAACCACCATGGCGTTAAATGGAGCACTATGCTCGCTTAACCCCTGGTCCTTAGCAAAGGCGAAAAGTGTCACAGTTCCAGTCGGCTGCTGTACCAGAGTCCTGCTCACCACTGAACCCTCCTGGTAATCAATAAAACTGGGCAGATTTATGGTATGCCCCAGATACTGTTCATCTAATCTGATCGTGCCGGTATTATTCATATAATTAACCTCCTGCCATAATTTTAGCCTACAATAGCTGCCAGGTCCTCTTCCACAGTACCAATTGGTTTAATAGCAAAGTTATCGACCAGTACCTGCAGAACATTTGGCGAAACAAATGCTGGAAGGCTAGGACCCAGGCGGATATTTTTAATACCTAAATGCAGCAGCGTAAGCAATATCGATACTGCTTTTTGCTCATACCATGATAGTACCATGGAAAGCGGCAGATCATTAACTCCGCATTCAAAAGCATTGGCCAAAGCCACCGCTATCTGGACCGCTGAATATGCATCATTGCACTGTCCAATGTCCAGCAGTCGGGGAATTCCGCCGATGTCACCGAGCTTATGGTCAAAGAAACGGAATTTGCCGCATGCCAGGGTCAAAATCACAGTATCGCTTGGTAGTCTGTCAACCAGCTCGGCATAATAATTGCGTCCTGATTTTGCACCATCACAGCCGCCTACCAGCACAAACCTTTTTATTGCACCGCTTTTTACAGCCTCTATCACTTTGTCTGCTACACCCAGAACAGCATTCCTGGCAAATCCGGTTAACACCGAACCTTTATCCTCATTCTCTCCAAAGCCAGGCATCTCCAGAGCTTTCTCAATCAATTTACCGAAATCACCATTTTGCAGATGAGTTACTCCCGGCCAACCTACCATCCCCGTAGTAAATATACTGTTGATATAACTTACGTTAGGCTCCTGAATACAGTTGGTAGTCATCAAAATAGGCCCTGGAAAAGCGGTGAATTCCTTCTTCTGATTCTGCCAGGCAGTACCATAATGTCCTGCCAGATGCTTATACCTTTTAAGTTCGGGATAACCATGTGCCGGCAGCATTTCTCCGTGGGTATAGATATTTATCTCTTTGCCCTCAGTTTGCTCCAGAAGATCCTTAAGATCCTTAAGATCATGTCCCGATACCAGAATACACTTGCCCTGTAAATGTCCTAATTTAACTTCAGTGGGCTCGGGATGTCCAAAAGTACTGGTATTACCAGCATCCAAAAGTTCCATCGCCCGCAGGTTAACCTCTCCGCATTTCAAAACCATACCCAGCCATTCTTCCATAGGCTTGGCTTCTCCTATCAAGCTTGCCATAGCCTCATGAATAAATGCATATACACTATCATCTTCCTGCCCTAAAACAGCAGCGTGATATGCATAGGCAGCTACGCCTCTAACCCCATATAAAAGGATTTCCTTCAATGAACGAATATCAGGATCGGGTTCTTTGCTGCCCGGATAACCGTATTCTTCACCCTGTTGGACAAGACCGTTTAAATCTGTGAGCTGAAAACTCGGAAGACTCAGTCCAGCCCCTTTGCTAAGTACTTTGGCAGTGACTGCTGTACTGTTTATATATTTTTCCACTGCAACCGGATCAAAATTAACATTGGTCAGGGTGGCAAAAATCGCTTCGCATGTTAAGCGATTCACTGCTGTTTCTACTATCCCCTGCTGACGAGCCTGATATGCAGCCTTAGAAAGCTGACAGATTGAATGGGAAAGCAAGTCTAATAATGCCGCTGCCTCAGGTTTTTTCCCGCATACCCCTATAGTATTGCATCCTGTTCCTTTTGAAGTCTGTTCACACTGGTTACAAAACATTAATGATTCCTCCTCTAATTTTTATATCTTTTTAAATAATGCCTTTATTAGATATAGTGGATTATAATTGTCCTATTTAAGTTCATAAAAAAATGTCTCTAATTTTCTTCCTCCTTTCCTTCTGCTAAGATATCGGCCAGGCTCTTTTTGTTTAACTCTTTTACCATTGCATTCTGAGCACTGGCTAATACTCTTCTAACTTTACACATCCCCATGTTCGAGCATTGATATCCGGGGCTTAAACATACATTGAGCGCTATAGGCCCTTCCATTGCTTCTATTACATCGGCGATTGTAATCTTATCAAGCGGGCGGCCCAGTCTGACCCCGCCCTGAACTCCTCGCTGGGTAACTACCAGACCTGCCCGGGAAAGGATTTGAATGGTTTTGTGCAAAAACTCCTCGGGTATTTCATGCCGCTGCGAAATTACCTTACTGGAAATCAATTGTCCGTAAGGAACCTGACCCATTTCAATTAGGGTCTTTATTGCATATTCGGTCTGACGTGTAATTTGCATCGGGCATAACTCCAATTCTTATAGTGGATAAAATTGATACACTTTATAGATATATAGTAATACCTTTCTAAAATAAATTCAATAGGAAATTTGATAGAATATTTTATACCGTAATATTATTTCTGTTATATAAACCAGAAAGGACGTGACCTTCTGGTTCGCAGGTGATCACGTCCCCTTTTAACTTACTCTGTTTTTAAACCGGCTCGTAATAACAAGCTTTAGGCGAATGAATTTTTTCTTCAGTCTTGAGTTTCTTTATTATTTTATCCACTACCTTTTTGTCCAGCCCGGTTGACTCAGCAATTTGTTTGCTGCTCATTGGTGCCCCTGCTTTATTAAAAGCATCCAAAACCAGTTGTTCATTTTCCATCTTGCAACACTCCTTTGGTCATAATATTAACTCAATTATATATTACAATGCCAAAGCGTACTTGCAATTATGCCTTGGATATTTTATCTAATACATCTTTTAAACTCTTACAATCAGGACAGCCTTTTTCATCTCCGCCTTCATCACAAGTTTCCAGACAGTGGTTAATAGATTTCTTCAACAGTTCAATTTCCTTATCAGTTAGACTCAGATTTGCCATTCAATAATCCTTCCTTTCGAATTAAATATATTGATACAAGTTAGCTCTTGTCGTCACCAATTGCTATGATTTTTTCAGAGCTTCGCGCCTCCCCACAATATACCTTTCCGCCATTACTGCAGCTACTGCACCATCTGCTGCAGCTGTGACTACTTGCCGCAGCGGCTTTGTTCTGATATCTCCTGCAGCAAACACTCCCTCCAGACTGGTTAATGTATCCTCCCCAGCTTTAATATATCCGGTTTCATCCAGCTCGATTTGCCCCCTAAACCAATCAGAGGCCGGTTGGTAACCAATAAATACAAAGGCGCCCTCGGTAGGTATCTCAGTTTGCTCATGAGTTTTTGTGTTTTGGATTACCACGCTCTGTAAGGAGTGTTCCAGCCCGTTTACTCTCTTAATCTCTGAGTCCCAGATAATATCTATTTTATTATTCGCAAACACCTCATCCTGAGCAATGCGATACGCCTGAAACTCATCAAACTGATGAACAATTGTCACATGGGATGCGAATCTGGTCAAGAAAAGTGCTTCTTCCAGGGCCGAGTTGCCGCCCCCAACCACTACCACCTTACGATCCTCATACATCGCGCCATCGCAAGTAGCGCAATAGTGAACACCCCTGCCCTTGAATTCATCTGCCCCTTCGGCAGTAAGTGCACGCGGCTGCCCGCCGGCAGCTATTATGACGGCAGGAGCGTAATATATGATATCCTCAGTACGTACAGATTTTATTTCTGGCTGCAGATTGATCTCAAAAACCTCTTTGAGATCATCAATAGCTGCTCCGAACATCAGGGCCTGATCCCGCATATTGCCAACAAGTTCTGAACCCTTAATCACACTGTCTGTGCCGGGATAATTGGCAATATGATAGGTAGAAGCTGCTTGTCCACCCGGAATGTTTTGATCAATAACTACCACATTTAATTTTGATCTTGCAGCATAGATTGCGGCTGACAGGCCAGCTGCTCCCGCACCCAGGATGATCAAGTCACAACTGATTTCCTGCATAGGGGCAGGAGGAATCACATCCCCCAGTATTTCCTCAATTGATTTTCTAACCTGCGGTTTGCTCATAAATCCGTTTAAACGGCTGCCGACTTCCTGTCCTTTAGAGAAAAATAGAACCGTAGGACTGCTTAATACATTCATACTTTCGGCTAATTCCTTATTCTCCTGCCGAAATATTTTTACAAACTTTATATATTCTCCGTATTTTTCGGCCATCTTTTCATATATTGGAGCCAGCACCTCACATGGCGGGCATTCATCCGAAAAGAAGTCTACTATGACAGGCCGATCACTATTCAAAACTTCCTTATCAAACTGTTTGGAATTAATGTACATCATTTGCTCACTCATAGTATTAGTCCTGCCTTTCATTGGATTTACGCGGGAAATAAGGGCACGCTTTCTTAATGCAATCGGGATTATTCCTAAATTGGCTGCATGTGTAGTGGTCAAGCTTTTCTTCGGCCAACCCGTCTATAAAATAAACAGCAGTCTCTACCGCCAGAGTTGATTCTCTCTTACAGCAGCGAGGACCTCCATACTTGCTCATCTCATTTAATGCAGACGCAGTAAGCTTCATGGCATTACCCCTTTCTTCCCTGGAAAGAGGATTTACACCTTTGATAATCGAATAGGCAATCCCGGCTCCCGCTGCTGCTCCGCAGACCCCGTACAGTCCGCAGGAACCTCCTTTAACCTCTTGCCCGCGGTCTATGGCTTCCTTTACCAACAGTTTCTTATCTGTACCTAGACGATTCGCATAAGCGGTAACGATGGCAGCTGGAACCATACTATGGTATTCCGGTCCATGCATATGCAGTCCAGGCATCTGGAACAGTTCCTTTAAAATAGCTACCGGATCTTTCAAATCAGTATCACAGCAAATCTTATGCAAACGGTCCAGAACAGCTTCACTGTGGCAGTAATCACATATATAGTGCCCATTCAAACAACTTACTAAACTGTCTTCCGTTAAATCACAGATTGAACACGTCATCTTCTCCTTACTATCCCGATAAACAAGTTCTGCTCCGCAAATCATACAGCCCTTTTCAAAATCAGGCTTGGTGCTGTCTAAATTACTAATATTCGATTCGCAGCATCCAGCCCTGGCCAATTTAATATCTAATTCGCAGGTTTCACTTTGCCCCCTATTAAAATCGGTAATCTTGGGTTCATTTTCAGCAGCAGCCATTTCTGCTATTTCATCTTGATAATAATTCACACCTATTTCTAGCAGCTCCTGAATAGGTCTGCAGTCCGGAGTCAAAACTTTTCCCTGCCGATTAGCAGCAACAACCCCGCATCCACCGCCGCAGATCACATTGTAGCGGCAGTCCTTGCATTCTTCGATATTATTTACATTGCGAAGCTGCCATTGCTGAATCTCTTCATTCTTCAGAGATACTT
>Ga0074193_1000369_pt2 | contig 70374 bp, 50 predicted proteins | sample EPASupsiteHSE605_FD_64523 | JGI IMG/M metagenome (GOLD analysis project Ga0074193, IMG submission 64523) | Bioremediated contaminated groundwater from EPA Superfund site, New Mexico - Sample HSE6-05 | ecosystem: Environmental > Aquatic > Deep subsurface > Groundwater > Contaminated ...
GTTCAACCGCGCATCCCCTTCCCGAACCCCTTCCACCGCTCCGGCCAGTTGCACCTTGGGATAAAAGGGCGCTTTGGCGGCACCGGTCGCGGCCTCTGCCTGCTTGACCGCCATCTCCAACCGGCGGATGTCGGGCCGGGCCGCCAAGGCCTCCTTGATCAGGGCGTCCGCACTTTCTTTCTGCTCGGCGATGGTCGTTTCCTTATCCAGCGATTCCAACCGGAGATGGGCCGGGAAGGCAGCCTCGGGCAAACCGAGCAGGGCCGCCAGCCCGTACCCCGCGGCCTCGAATTCCCGTTGCGACCGGATCAGGCTGGTGCGAGCCGAGTTGACCTGGACCTTGATGTTGAGGACGTCGCCCCAGGGGCCGGCCCCGACCTTGAACCGGTTCTGGGCATCCTCCAACTGCCGGCTGTAGAAGGTCTCGTCGGCCCGATTGATATCGATGGTAGTCTGGGCCAACTGGGCGTTGAGAAAGGCCTCGGCCACCGAGGTCACCAGCAGACGGCGGCTGTCGAGCAACCCCGCGTCTGCCGCCTGTTCACCGTACCTCGCCTGCTGTTCCTTGAAATTGCGGGCAAACCCGTCAAACAACAGCCAGGTGGCCTGGAGGTTGGCGCTGTAATTTTCGGTGGTCTGGTCGGTGGCCATCCCGAACCGGGAATACAGGTCTTTGGTGGTCTGGAAGCTGTTGTCCGACAGTCGTTGCCGGGCACCGGCGCCGCTGGCATCAAGGCTCGGCCACCAGGTGGCCGCCGCCTGACGGACCCGGGCGCGCGCCTGCTCGATGCGCGCCTGGGCCGCCGCTATATCGGGGTTGCCGGCCAGGGCAAGCTTTTGCGCAGTCTTGAGGTCCAGCACCTTGATCTTGGCCAGATCAGGCACCACCGGTTGTCCCTCCGCCGCATGCGCGGTGACGCCCAGACAGCACAGCAAACCCACCACACCCATCACGATCCTTTTCATACCATCCTCCGATCAAACGACATCACAGGTCGCATTGTTCCTGTCCGTATCCGCTGTTTGCCTTTGTTGCCGGACAGTCCACGAGCCTGCTTTTTCCGGGCAACGGTCACGGCGCACTCCGGCCACTATAAACCACTTCCCGCCAGGGATTACACAAGAAAATCGAGGGAGAGACAAAAGAGAAACAAAGGAGGGCCGGCAGTTGGGCCATCGACGACGACCCCAACGGGCAGGGCGACTAACTCACCCCCAGATAGGCCTGCTGTACCGATGGATTGCGGCGGAGGTTGGCGGCGGTGTCGCTGAGCACCAGATGGCCGTTTTGGAGGACATAGCCGCGGTGGGCGATGGCCAAGGCCATGAGAGCATTCTGCTCCACCAAAAGGACAGTGACGCCCCGATCGTTGAGCATGGTGACGATGTCGAAGATCAGCTCCACCAGCACCGGGGCCAAGCCCATGGAAGGTTCGTCGAGCATCAGCAGACGGGGATGCATCATCAGGCCGCGGGCGATGGCCAACATCTGCTGCTCGCCGCCGGACAGGGTGCCGCCGTACTGATCGAGCCGCTCCTTCAGCCGGGGAAAGAGCTCGAACCCATACGCCATCCGCTCGCGGACGAGGGCGGGATCGCGAACGGTGAAGGCGCCCATCTCCAGATTCTCGCGCACGGTCAGCTTGGGAAAGATGCCGCGCCCCTCGGGGACATGGCCCAAGCCGGCTTGGACAATGGCATGCGGCTCCAGCCGGGAGATGTCGCGACCGTCGAACAGAATCTGGCCGCGGCTCGGGTGCATCATGCCGGAGACGGTGCGCAGGGTGGTGGACTTGCCGGCGCCGTTGGAGCCGATCAGGGTGACGATCTCCCCTGCCTCGACGGTCAGCGAAATCCCCTTCAGGGCATGGATATGGCCGTAATGACTGTGGATGTCGGTCAGGACCAGCAGGCTCATCGCAACCGCTCCTCGTGCTGGCCGGCCACGGCGCCGCGACCGAGGTAGGCCTCGATCACCCGGGCATCGGCCCGAATCTCCGCCGGGGTGCCCTCGGCGATCTTCTCGCCGTAATCCATGACGCAGATGTGCTCGGAGATGTTCATCACCACCCGCATATCATGCTCGATGAGCAGGATGGTTATCCCCCGCTCGTCGCGGATGGTCCGGAAGAGCCGGGTCATCTCCTCGGTCTCCTGGGGATTCATGCCCGCGGCCGGCTCGTCAAGGAGCAAAAGGAGCGGGTCGGCAGCCAGGGCCCGGGCGATCTCCAGCCGTCGCTGTCCGCCGTAGGGCAGGTTGGTGGCCAGCTCGTTGCCCGCCCCGGCGAGGCCGACGGCGTGCATCAGCGCCACGGCCCGGTGCTCGGCCTCCCGCTCCTCCTTCCTGAAGGCGGGCAGGCGCAACAGGGTCTGGAGCGGCGATTGCCTGAGGTGGACATGCATGCCGACAAGAATATTCTCGATCACGGTCATCTCGCCGAAGAGACGGATATTCTGGAAGGTGCGGGCCATGCCCCGGGCCGCGATCTGATCGGGCCGCAACCCCACCAGCGAATGGCCGTTGAAGAGGATCCGGCCCTGATCGGGTCGGTAAAGGCCGGTCAGGGTGTTGAACAGGGTGGTCTTGCCAGCGCCGTTGGGCCCGATGATGCTGACGATCCGCCCGGCCTCCAAGCGGAAATTGATCCGGTTGACGGCAATGAGACCGCCGAACGACTTGACGAGGTCGATGGTTTCGAGCAGGGCCATCGTTCCCTCACTCGGCCGCCGGCCGGTCGTCGTCCGCCAATTGGCGCCGACGCCGCTTGGCGGGGATCAGGCCGGAGGGCCGGAAGATCATCATCAGGATCAGGATCAGGCCGAACAAGAGCCGTTGGTACTTGGCCGGGTCCAACTGGGTGGAGAGGTCCTTCCAGGCGAAATTGATCAAGGGGATAACCACCGAACTCTGCCGCAATTCGCTCAGGTAGAGGGAAAAGCCCTGCAAGACCTGGAGATTGAGGATGGTGACCACCGCGGCCCCGAGGATCACCCCGGGAATGGAGCCGGAGCCGCCGAGGATGACCATGGCCAACACGCCGATGGACTGCATGAAGGAGAAGGATTCCGGGCTGATAAAGGTCCGGCTGGCGGCGAGCAGCACGCCCATGATCCCGGCAAAGGAGGCGCCGACGGCAAAGGCGGCCAACTTCATCCGCACCAGGGGGATGCCCATGGCGATGGCCGCGGTCTCGTCCTCGCGCACCGCGGTCCAGGCCCGGCCGATCTTGGAGTCGTCCAGCCGCCGGGTCACCAGGACGATAACCAGGATCACCAGGAGCGCCAGCAGGTAGAAGAGGAGATTGTACATGTCGGCCGGGCTGACCTTATGGCCGATCCAGGGACCGAAGAGGGTATGGAAGCCGTCCACCGCCCAGTCCGGCATGGTCGGCCGCTGGATCGGGGTGATGCCCTGGGGGCCGTTGGTGAGATTGAGCGGCTTGTCGAGGTTGTTGGCCAGGACCCGGATCACCTCGCCGAACCCCAGGGTGACGATGGCCAGGTAGTCGCCGCGCAGCCGCAGCACCGGCAGGCCGAGCAGGATACCGGTCAGGGCGGCGACGATGATCGCCAGCGCCAGAAAGAGGTAGAAGGCGTCACCGGGGAGGAGAAAGGGCAGGTTCGAGGGCTGGGTGCCGGGGGCAAAGGCAAGGGCAAAATACTGCTGCGAGCCGAAGAAGGCCCAGAGATAGGCCCCGACCGCGTAAAAGGCGACATAGCCCAGATCGAGCAGGCCGGCGAAGCCGACCACGATATTGAGGCCGAGGGCCAGGGCGGCAAAGACGCTGATCTGGAAAATGACCTCGAGGTAGAAGATGTTGCGCACCCCGATCACCGGGATGATCAAGAGGGCCAGCACCGCGCCGGTGATCAGTTTGAAACGGCGGTCCGCCTTGAAGATGTAGAGCGAGAACAGCGAGCTGATCAGGACCAGGAAGGCGAGGTTGGAGCGGGGGGCGACATAGACCAGCGCGCTGCCCAGGCCGATGTGGGCCAGGATCAGCAGGGAGGGCACAATGCCGGGAGTGAGTGTCCGAAACCAGGTAGCGCGGCAACGATCCGGCATGGCTCCTCCTCAGGCCTTTTGCCCGACCTGCTGGCCCATCAACCCCTGGGGCCGGAAGACGAGGACCAGGATCAGGATGGAGAAGGCGAAGATATCCTTGTATTCCGAGCCGGCGGCGCCCATGGTGAAGACGCCGAGGTAGGAGCCGGCAAAGGTCTCGAGCATGCCGAGCACGATCCCGCCCAGCAGCGCCCCGGTGAGGTTGCCGATGCCGCCGAGCACCGCGGCGGTGAAGGCCTTGAGCCCGGGAAAGAAGCCGACAAAGGGGTCGATGCGGCTGAATTTCAGGGCATAGAGCACGCCGGCGGCACCACCGAGCAGGCCGCCAACCAGAAAGGTCAGCGAGATGATGCGGTTGACGTTGATCCCCATCAGGCTGGCGGTCGCCCGGTCCTGGGCCACGGCGCGGATGGCCTTGCCGATCCGGGTGGCGTTGACCAGGTAGTTGAGCCCGACCAGCATAAGCACGGCGGCGGTGATGACGATGATCGATTTCACCGAGATACCGAGGGCGATGTTGGCATCGCCGAGGGCGAAGCGGCCCAGGAACAGGCGGCGGTCGAAGTTGCCAAAGGTCGGCATGATCCGGTTGAACTGGCCGGTGGTCAGCCCCTCGACCAGCCGGATCAGGTCCTGGAGGAGGAAGGAGACGCCGATGGCCGAAATCAGCGGCACCAGGCGGGGCGCCCCCCGCAGGGGGCGGTAGGCAACCCGCTCCACGGTCACCGCCAGGGCGCCGGCCGCGGCCATGCCCATGACGATGGCCAGGGTCAGGTAGGCGTAGGCCATGCCGAGCGAGGCGGAGCGCAGGATGCCGGAACGATCGAGGCCGATCAGGATCTCGACACCGACAAAGGCGCCGACCGCGAAGATCTCGCTGTGGGCGAAGTTGATGAACTCGAGCACGCCGTAGACCATGGTGTAGCCCAGGGCGATGGCGGCGTAGACAAAGCCGATGGTCAGGCCGTCGATGACCACCTGGGGCAGGTTGGCCAGGGTGTAGGTGGCGAGGGAGACGTTGTAGCGGGCCTGCACATGGGGGCCGACCGCGGTCTGATCCAAGATCAGGGCCAGGACCAGGACCAGGGCGGACAGGACAACCGCGCTGCCCAGGGAGAACAGCAGCAACTGGCCCAGGGGGCGGATCAGCTCACGGACATCGACGGCGGCAAACGGTGGCATCGAAACTCCCCGGCGCTCAAGACACGTCCGGCCCTTGCGGGAAGGGCCGGAAGCATCGTGCCTGAGGCAGGCATTATTGGGGCGGGGCGATACTGAGGGTCTGGACCAGGGTGTTTTCGTTCCACTGGGCGGGGTCGGCCGATTTCACCTGCAGGATGAAGTACTGGGCCAGGGTGGGATCGCCGATTCCGTTGAAGGTGAAGGTGCCGGTGATGCCGGCGAAATCCTTCAGCTCGCGGACGGCCTTGACCACAGCGGTCCGGTCCGGAAGCTCGTTTTTGTTCGCCCTGGCCGCATGCTCGATGGCCTGCAGACAGATGGCCATGCTGTCATAGCCCTGGGCGGCGAAGGGTTGGGGTTCGGCGTTGAACTTGGCTTTGAAATCCTTGATGAATTTGGCCGTGCCGGGATAGACGGCGGCGGGACCGGACACGGTGGAATAATAGGTCCCCTTGCCATCAATCAGGGTCTGCCCGGCGATCTTGCTGGCATCGGCGGAATCGAAGCCGTCGTCGCTCATGCAGATCCCCTGATAGCCGCGTTCCCGTGCCTGCCGGAACAGAACGGCAGCCTGGGGATAAATGCCGCCGAAATAGATCATGTCCGGATTGCCGGCGATCACCGGCGTGAGCAGGGCGTCAAAATTGGCCTTCTCTTCGGTGCCTTCGAAGCCAAGGACCTTCAGGCCCTTCTCTTCGGCCCGTTTCTTGAAAAATTCGGTGATCCCCTGGCCGTAGGCGGTCTTGTCGTGGATGATGAAGACGCTCTTGGCACCCTGGCTGACGGCGAAATCCGCGCCCACCACCCCCTGGACATCGTCACGACCGACGATGCGGTTGACCTCGGCATAACGCCGGTCGGTTACCTTGGGGTTGGTGGTGCCCGGGCTGACATTGGCCAGACCGGAGGCATGATAGACCTCGGAGGAGGGGATATGGACGCCGGAGTTGAAGTGGGCCACCACCGCCAGGATGGCCGGATCGGACACGATCCGCTTGGCATTGGCCACGCCGGTGTCGGGATTGGCCTGATCGTCGAAGGGGGCCAACTCGACCGTTATCCCCATGTCGGCAAGGGGCTTGCCCAGTTGCGCCAAGGCCAGTTCGGCGCCGCGTTTGATATCCAGACCGATCGCCGACTGATCACCGGAAAGCGGCGACTGGGTGGCGATCTTGATCGACTTGGCCGAATCGGCGGCGACCGGTTGCGCCCACAGGGTCAAGGCCATACCGGCGGCAGCCAGCAGCGAGAAAAGAGACGGCGTCGTTTTCGGCATTCTTTATCCTCCTTTGTAGTAAGGTGAACGCAGGGTGCTCTGCACCGGATTCAGTTCAGGCGGCCACCGGCAGCCAGAAAATCCGGAGGGCGCGTCCATACATGGCATACTTGGAAAAAAGATGCCATATCTTTGTGCGGAGAAAACGAGTCGGCTTTCGCCGGACTCTCCCCGAATTCCAAGACGTTCGGAGCCGACCCCCTCCTACAGCGTCGCCTTTGCACGGTGCGGGCCGGCACGCGCTCATCAATACAGGGTCAATTTCTGCAGGAGCCGGACAGCAACGAGGTAGGCGGCCGCCAGTACTGCCACCCAGGCGATCGATAAAAAGATGGTCATGATGGGTTCCTCTCTTTGAACAGTCAAGGTTCCGGAAGAGGCCCGTTGCCTCTTCCGGGGGGTTGCACGGATGCCGAAAAGTCTCAATAGGCGGCTCGGTCGCCGGTGTCCTCGATTTTGATCTTCTCGCGGTTCATCAGCCACCAGACATAGGCGACATAGGCCAGGACAAAGGGGATGGCGATGGCGACATAGGTCATGATCTTGAGGGTATAGGGGCTCGAGGAGGCGTTGTAGATGGTCAGGCTCGATTGCAGGTCGACCTTGGACGGATAAAAGGCGGTGTTGTTGTAGGCCGGCAGCAGCAGGACAGTGAGACCGATCAGGACGGTGCCGAGACCGCCGGACCAGATGCCGCCGGTTTCCGTGGTCTTGGCCGTTTTCCAGACCCCGAAAAGCAGCAGACCCAAACCGGCGACCAACAGACCAAGTAGCCAGGGATTGGCCAGGAGATTGCGCAGGTACTTGAAGCTGACGATCTCGATCGTGCCCTGGGCATCGACAATGCCGTAGCCGCGCATAAACAGCAAGGAGCAGACAATCAGCAGGCAAAAGGGCAGGGAGAGAAGGAGGTTTTGCCAGCAGGCCTTGCGCAAGCGGGTCTCCATCTCCGGCGCCTCGCCCAGTTCCAGGCTGTTGATCAGGTACATGGCCCCCAGGGTGCGGGCATTGAACACCAGAAACAGCCCCATGGCGAGGTTGAAGATCGAGGAGGGCGAGGGACTGAGCGCCGCTTCCAGGCCGCGCAGCGGATGGGTCCAGGTGACGAAATTGCTGTCGTTCAACTGAAAATTGGCGCCGGTGTAGAAGGTGCCCACCGCGGCACCGATCAAGAGGATGCCGACCGCGCCGTTCAAAAAGAGGAAGCCCTCGTAGACCAGGCTGCCGAAGATATTCCACGGTTTTTTGCGGTATTCATAGCCGACCGGCTGGAGGATGAAGGTGAACAGGATCAGGATCCACACCCAGTAGGCCCCGCCGAAGGAGGTGGCATAGAATTTGGGGAACGAGGCGAACAGGGCGCCACCGAACAGGACCAGGGTGGTGAAGGTGAGTTCCCATTTGCGGCCCAGGGCGTTGATGACCAGATCCTTCTCGGTCTGGGTCTTGGCCACCTGCCACAACAGGCTCTGCCCGCCCTGGACAAAGGTGAGGAAGAGGAACAACGCGCCGACCACGGAACAGAGCAGCCACCAGAGGTGCTGCAGGGTTGAATAATCGAGTTGCTCTATCATGTCAGTTTTCCTCCGGTCCGATATTGATCTGTTTGACCATGATGCTGATCTCGGCGATCAACAGCAGGGTGAAGAGGACAAGGAATACGAAAAAGGTGGTCTGCACCGTGCCTGTGGTCAGGTTGGTCCGGGCGATGGACACCGGCAACAGCCCCTGAATGGACCAGGGTTGACGGCCGACCTCGGCCACGATCCAGCCGGCCTGGGAGGCGATCATGCCGAGGATGTAGGTGATGGTGCCCAGACCCAGCAGCCATTTCTTCTCCGCCAGGGTCCCCTTGGCGGAGAAGTAGAGATAACCGATGAAGATCAACGGGAAGAGCAGGCCGAGAAAGACCATGACGTGAAAGGCGTTGAAGGACAGGGCCACCGGTGGCACCGCCTCTTCCGGTTTTTTCAGGTAGCCGTAACCGAGAAATTCCTTGTGGGTGTTGAAGGCGGCGAGTTGGACCTCGGCTCCGGTCTTGTCGCCGGCCTTTTTGGCCTGCTTGTAGGCGTCCAGGCTGGCCACCGCCTTCTTGCCGCGCTCCATCTTCTGCACCGCGCCCAGGACGTTGTGCTCGGCATTGCCGTAGACCAGGTCCTTCATGCCGGGCACGAAGGAGCCAAAGGAACGGTTGGCCATCAGGGAGAGGACGCCGGGAATATGGAGATGGAAGCCGGTGAAGGGTTCCTGGGTGTCATAGACCTTCTTGTCCCGGTTGATGAGGCCAAAGGCCACCAACCCGGCATTGGTCTGCCCCTCGTAGAGCCCTTCGAAGGCCGCCAGCTTCATCGGCTGCACCTGGGCGATCTCGTAGGCCGATTCGTCGCCGTTGAAGATGGTGAAGATCGAGGCCAGAAGTCCGAGGGAAGCGGCCACCACGATGGAGCGCTTGGCCATGAGCACATGGCGGCCGCGGAGCAGATACCAGGAGGAGATCGAGATGACGAAGAAAGCCGCCATCAGCATGGAGGAGCTGGTGGCATGGGTGAATTTGTTGACCGCGTAGGGCGAGAAGGCGATCTCGAAGAAGTTCTGCATCTCGAACCGGGCGGTGTCCGGATTGAAGGCCTGGCCGACCGGATACTGCATCCAGGCGTTGGCCACCAGGATCCACACCGCCGACAGATTGGAGCCCGCCGCCACCATCCAGGTGGAGAAGAGGTGGAAACCTTTGGAGACCCGGTTCCAGCCGAAGAACATCACCGCAAAGAAGGTGGCCTCGAGGAAGAAGGCGATAATCCCTTCCACCGCCAGGGGAGCGCCGAAGATGTCGCCGACCATCCAGGAATAATTCGACCAGTTGGTGCCGAACTCGAACTCCATGATGATGCCGGTGGCCACGCCGATGGCGAAATTGATCCCGAACAGTTTCATCCAGAACTTGGTCAGCCGCTTCCACTCCTCGCTGCCGGTGCGCACGTAGATGGTGTGATAGAAGGCGATGATCCAGGTGATCCCCAGGGTGAGCGGCACAAACAGCCAGTGATACATGGCGGTCAGGGCAAATTGCGCCCGGGCCCAGTTGACCATGCCAAGGTCCAAGTTTTCAATCATAGTCATTCTCCTTTGACGGGTGGGGTAGAGCCTGGGGCGGATTGCGTCAACTGCTCGATCACATAATCGGCCCGTTGGGTATCGGTGGGGAACTTCGTAGCCAAGAAATCAGGAAAGAAGAAAAATTTCAAGACTGCAAACAGGATAAACAGTTTTATCAAGATTATTTTCCACAGGGTGCGGCCCACGGTCATCTGGCGGAAGCCGTCGCGGTAGAAGCGGTAGACCCGGGTCGCCAGTCGCGGCTGCGGAGCGGCCGGACCTGTCATTGCAATTCACCCCGGGCAGAACCGTTTTCCTCAAGCCCTTCCGGTTCCAACAGCACCTTGAGCGAGGACGGGAGGCAGGAGGTGTCGGCGAGCAGTTGCTCGAAGCTGACCTGGCGCAGGGTGGCGCGCAACTGGTCGCGGGCGTCCTGCCAGACGCGATGGACAGTGCAGTGGTAGCTGGCCTTGCAGCCTGCCGGGCGGGCGATGCAGTCGTTCAAGTGGATCTCGCCGATCATGGTTTCCACCACCTCGAGCAGGCTGATGGCGGCGGGATTCTTACTGAGGACAAACCCGCCCCGCGCGCCCTGGCGGATCTCGATCAGCCCGGCCTTGGCCAGGTCCTGGGCGATTTTGGCGAGAAAATGGGCGGGGATGTCGGCCTGTCGGGCAATCTCCTGACGACTGATCAGGATGCCCTGCCCCTGTCGCGACAGGTAGAGCACACAGCGGATGGCGTATTCGGCGGCACGGGTCAGGCGCATGGTCCGGTCCAAATGGAGAGAAATAAGATCGTTTTGGTCTCAGATACCTGATCCGACCGGGACTGTCAACCAATACCTCCCGGAAATTTGATCGAGAACCTGCGGCCGCGGCGGCAACGTGTCCGCCGGTGGCGACTGGACCGCCACCGGCGGGGTCAGGCCGTGGAGGCCAGGCCGAGTGCTTTCTGATATTTCTCGCGAAACCTGCCCATCGCCACCATATCGAGGAGATAGGCGTCCGATCGGTCGAGATAAAAGGAGAGGGCCTTGGCGAAATTCCGCCCCACCATGCCATCGACAAAGACCTGACTGATCTCCCGTTGCCGCTTGAGGACAAGCTGCGAACGGTAGAAGATCAGCCACTCCTCGGCGGACATGGCGGCCACCACCTGCTCCAGGGCCTTGCGTGCCCTGGGCTGATACATCCAGATGTACATCAGGTCCAGGGCATTGACGATGAACACCTTTTCCAGGTCATGGGCCTCTTCGCGGATGGCGGCGATCAGGGCTTTCGGCGACTGGAGCAGGTCGAGGACATCCTCCTCCGGGAACAACACGTCCAGGCGGGCGTAGGCCGAAAACATCTGGGTGAGCTTGTCGCGGTAATCGGCCAGCCGGATACGGACGTTGTTCTGGCGGTCGGCCAGCCCTTCGATTACCCCGGCGACGCAATCCGAGGCCAGCTTGGAGATCACCGCCGCCCACTTCTGCAACCCCTCCTCCACCCCCGGCACCATGGCCAGATGCAACACCGAGGCCAGACCGTCGTTGAAGAAAATGGCCAAGGGGATGGAGAGGATCGAGCGGAAGAAGTTGCCGATCACGGCGCTGCGGGGCAGGCCGCGCAGGGTATTGTGGGTGGAGATGTAGATGCCGTTGGCCAGGGCCATCACCGAATAGAGCGCCAGGGGGCTGGTTGAGGTGGTGACGCCCAACTGTTGCTGCAAGAACAGGGTCTTGACCAGGTAATCGAGCAGGGGCACGGAAAAACCGGTGAAAAACAGGGAATCGGCGATCCGGCTCCAGCTCACCAGGGAATTCCACGGCAACAGGGGGGAGCGCTTGAGGCCACCGCCGCCGAGAATCGATTGGATGATATTGCGCACCCCGGTGATCCCAAACCAGATAAAGGCCCCGAGATAGGCCAGCACCCACCAGTCCTTGGTCAGGGCAAAGGTGAGAAAAGCCGGTGCAAAACCGGCCGCGATCTTGAGGATGTTGCACAGGTGGCTGTTGAGATAGCGGAAAGGATGCCTGACCTTGCCGTCGGGCCGCTTCAGCGCCGGATGGATGTCGACCGCAGGGACGCGGCGGATCCCACCCAGGGTGGCGATGTTGCCGTCGAGGCCGGGATGCACCTCGAACCGGTCCAGGCTCCAATCGCTCCATCGGGCCGAACCGTTGCGGCCCATGCCGTGCGGCCCTTGCAGGAGCCGTTGGTACCAGGGGAGGGCAACCGGTTGCTCGCCGCGGAGATGGTGATGATGAATCATCCGGGCACTGACCGGAATGAGCTTGCGCTGTCCCCCACGGTGCTCGCGGATGACCTGGCGAAAGGCCCGCGGAGGCAGGGTGTCCAGCGCCACCAGGCCCATGCCGTGCTGCAACTGCGATTGGCCGGTGGAACCGGAGCCGATACGGGAACCGAGGTAACGTTTGTTGTAATGGTTATGGAAGGATTCGATGTTGAGCAGGATATCGAGGAGATCGTCCTTGCGGTCGTTCATTTCCGCCAGTTCGGCCTCCATCGGACTCAGGATTGCCGGTGCGGCCGCCTGGGCACGTTCCTCCTCGCACCGCTTCACCATAACCAGCCGGGTCCGCTCAAAGTCCCAGATGATCGCCCGGATCGCCCGTTTCAGCGCGATGACGTTATCCTCGTTGAGGGCCTTCTGCAGGACGTTGATCAACTGGTAATTCCGCGCCGGACTACTGATGTCCACCGCCTCGCCGGCAAAACCGCTGCCCTTGACCGAGGCCAGTGCGGTCATGCCGTGGCCGGCATCCTTGAGGTTGAAGGACTCGATATGGGTGATCCTGCCCTGGCAGATGTAGAGCAGTTCCAGGGTGTCGTGGATCGAGAGATTGCTCAGGTTGAGGGTAAAGCGCGAACCGGAGTGCATCGAGGCCAGGCGGCCGAGCAGGTCGGGCGGCGCCAGGTTCATCAGCTCCGGTACCCCCGTATCGTGCGGCACGGTGGGATCATGGAGGTCGGGATTGCGCAAGGGCTGGAGGAACCGGTTGATGAGGCCCTCCAGATCCAGCCGCTCCATCTTATGGGAGCAGACCTGCAACAGTTCTTCCCGTTTTTCGCTGTTCTGGAGATGGGCCTGGTGAATCCGCTGCACCTCCGCATCGAGCAGGGCGTGGTAGTGGTTCTGGATGAATTTGGCCAGATGGAGCAGCGAGGGTTGACCGGTGCCGACAAAACGAAGGAACCGCTCCTCGTCCAGGGGCTGACTCTCCAGACCCAATTCCCGGTCGAGCACCGGCCGATGGGTTTGGTTGAAGGCCCCAAACACATCGAGGACATAGCGCTGCTGATAGAGAGAGACCTCCCGCCCTTGGGCCAGCATTTCCCGCACCGCGCCCTCCTGCAGGAACTGAAGCAGGCTGTGATTGTCGAAGAAGCCCTCCAGCTCCCAGATAAAGCGGATGAACTTGTTGCGGAAACGCGACGAGAACTCGATGCCGATGCGGACATGGATGTCGAGGATGGTACCGGCCTCAAGCAACTCCTCCACCACCTCCTGCTCGACATGGTTGTAATAGACCACGGTCAGCTTGCGGATCCCCTTGATCCAGGCGTCCATCAGCAGGTGGGTGGGCGACTTCCTCCCCTTGGTATTGGCGTCGTGGACATGGTCGTCGAAGGCAAACTGGTTCCACTCCTCGGGCATTTCCAGGAGATGATACTTGGCCAGCTCCTTGCGCACCAACAACGGCTTGCCGGTGTAGACCATGCGAAAATCGTGCGCCAATTCCAGTTGCCGCAGCTCGTTGCCCTCGTGCCGGACCAGCTCCTTCATGATCTGCATCAGCACCCGGGCGGTGTTCTTGTGATAAAAGGAGGTGGAGGAACGAAACACCTCGTCTCGCAGGCTGCGCAGGGCGACGATCCGGTCATGGGCCTTGCCGGCCTCCAACGAACCGAGCAGGCTGACGATGGCGTAGGCGATCCGCAGCCCGCTGGGGGCGGCCATCTCCTTGATGCCGTGGGGATGCATGTAGGGGGTCATCAACGAACTCACCGACTGCGGCCGGGTCCCCCGTTTGAGGACATCGTTGACGATGCTGAGCAGTTTATAATCGTTCGCGTCAAAAAACAGCCGTGACGGCTTATGCTTCATGGGCAAGCGTTCCTCACACGTTTCTCACAGGGATGGTTCTGCCGCTGAGCCGGCTCGTTCGGCGAGCAGATAGCGCAGAATGTTGTCGCCGGAAACCGGCCGGGAAAAATAGTAGCCCTGGGCCTCATGGCAGCCCATGGCATCGAGCCGGAGCAACTGCTCCTCGGTTTCCACCCCCTCGGCCACGACATTGAGATGCATCTGCTGGCTGATGGCGATGATGGTGGCGACAATGCCGCTGTTCGCCCGCAGGTCGTCGATAAACTGCTTGTCGATCTTGAGGGTGCTCACCGGCATCTTGTTGAGCGAGCCAAGCGAGGAATACCCGGTGCCGAAATCGTCGATGGAGAAGAGAATACCCAATTCGCGGAGACGATGCATGATGTCCAAGGTATGGTCGACATCTTTCATCGCCGTGGTTTCGGTGATCTCAAACTCGATGAACCGGGGGTCCAGCCGGTGGCGGCCGAGGAGGTCCTCGACGATGTCGACGAAATCGAGGTTGTGGAACTGGCGCGGCGAGATGTTGACGCTGACCGGCACCGCCACCTGCTCCCTGCTCATGGCCGCGTGGAAGGCGCAGGTCTCCTGCAGCACGAAGAGACAGAGCTCGTCGATCAGGCTCGACTCCTCGGCGATCGGAATGAACGCGGCCGGGCTGATGAGCTTGCCGCCCTTCTCCCAGCGGATCAGGGCTTCCAGGGAGGTGGTTTTGCGGGTGGCGATATTGACCTTGGGCTGGTAGTAGACGACAAATTCCCGGTTGAGCAGGCCGTAGCGGATCCCGTTTTCAATATGCAGTTTTTCATAGAGTTCCTCATGCATCCCCTTGGTGAACTGCACATGTCTGTTTTTCCCTTCCCGCTTGGCCTTATGCATGGCCATGTCGGCGCTCCTGATCAGGTCGAGGGGAGTGTCACCGTCGCCCGGATAGACGGAGATGCCAATGCTGGCGCTGACGTAGATCTTCTTGAAATCGAGGAGGAACGGTTTTTTGAGCACGGCCTGAATCCTGCCGGCGGCGAGGTAAACGAGTGATTCGTTGTCGATTTGATCCAGAAGCAGGATGAATTCATCGCCCCCGATCCGGCACAGCATGTCGTTGCCGGTCAGCACGGAGGCCAACCGCTGGCTGACCTGGATCAGCAGGTCGTCGCCCTGTTTATGGCCAAAGACATCGTTGATGTTCTTGAAATTATCCAGATCGATATAGAGGAGCGACATCTTGCCCCCCTCGCTGTTGACCCTGGCGAGGCTCTTGGCCAGTTTATATTCCAGGGAGGCGCGATTGGGCAGCCGGGTCAGGAGATCATGGTAGGCCAGGAAGGCGATCTGCTTCTCCCGCTTTTTCTGCTCGCCGATCTCATAGAATGTCGCGAAGTAAAAGACGGCTTCCCGTTGTTCGTTGTGGATGCCGGTGATGGTCAGCCACTGCGGGTAGACGGTGCCGTCCTTCCTCCTGTTCCAGATCTCCCCTTCCCAGGTATCTTTTTCCTGGAGATGCCGCCACATCCGGTCATAGAACTCGGCATCCTGCTGCCCGGATTTGAGCATGCGCGGATTCTGGCCGACGGCCTCTGCCTGGTCGTAGCCGGTGATAGCGGTGAAGGCCTCGTTGACCGCCAGAATCCTGCCGGCACCATCGGTGATCACCATGCCCTCGCCGGCGCTGTCAAAGATCTTCCGGTAGATCTGGAGGAAGGTTTCCGCGCTTTTTCTGCGCTGCGCCTCAGCGGCCAATTTCTCGCCAGCACTGCGTTCCTTTTTGACAACTTCCTCGAATTGCCTGATCAGCAAGGTGGTTTCGCAGCCCTCACCGCCTTCGAGCCCTTCGCCGTGGTCAGCAGGCTCCCGTTGGCGGGCAAAGCGCCGCAGGGGACCACCAATCAAACGACCCAAAAAAAGCGCGGCGCACCCGGCGAGGGCCGTCCCGACCAGCACCACCAGAACCGCGATCATCGCCGTGGCGAACAGATCGGCCGAGGCCTCGGTCGCATCGGTGGTCATCCCGAGGGTCAGATTGAACCGGGGGATGGGCTGAAAGAAAAACAGCCGCTCCCGCGGTCCCTGTTCCGGCGAATCCTGCCAGGGAAATCGGACGGTTTGCGGCGAGGTGATCGCCGCGGCCGCGAGAATCGGCTTGAGCTTCAGGGCATAGTCGTCTGCCCGGTCCATCACCTTTTTAAACGGATGCGCCACCAGTTGCCCTTGTCCGTCGAGAAGAAAGGCGTACCCGGACGGACCGTATTGCACCTCGGTCATCCGTTGGGCAATCTCTCTGCAATCAGGAAGCTCCCCCACCTCTTCCCGAAGGGAGACGGCCGCGATGATCCAGTCCCAGGGTTTGAAATACTCCATGTACAGGGCCGTGGGCCGCGGCTGGTCTTCATCGGGATTTTGCCACGGATATTCGAGATAGCCCCGCTTGGCGGCAATCTGCTGCCTGATCAAGGGCCAGACCTCCCGGTATTCTTCCTGCAGCAAAATGTTGGTGCCGATCAAGGTTTCACGGGGATGAAACTGCACAACCCCTTTGGAATCGATGCAGAAGATGTATCCTGAGTGCCCAATTTTCTGTGCCCGGAAGGTGTTGAAGATTTCCTGCTTGAGTTTGGCCGTCCCCTGGGGGCCTTCCCCGGCCCGCAGTTTATGGGCCAGCTCGATCTGCTGGAGATGGCGTTGGGCAACATCCCGAAGCGCGTTGCGCAAGGCCCCGTCGAGCGAGGCCTCGACCATGCCGGCGATGGCGGCCCCCGTCGCGGCCATGCCTTGCTCGATGTTCCTGTTCACATGGACAAAAGTGGTGTGGAGAAGAACGGCGAAAACCGTGAGCAGGGGAACCAGCAGCACAAGAAGATTGCCGAAGAAGATCTTCTTCCCGATCGACCATTGTTCCATATCCGGCAGCTTGGCCGCCCATGTCGTCAGACTCATGCCATCTCTATGTCGTCAGCAGACAAAAGAATCAGCGGACCCGCAGGAAGGGCGGGGATAAACCTGCCCTGCTCACGGCAAAAAGAATACCTTCCCCCCTTTTAGTGTAGCGCACCTTGACCCGGGGACAAAACGATTTGTCCCGCATTGGCCTATTCATGCACCCCATGGGAATGGTATCCGGGATCGACCGCGAGAGGGTGGATGACCGAGGGGGGAACCGTGCTTACCCTTCCGGCCCGGAGACGATGAGCAGCCGGAGGTCCCGGGTGGGGATGAACCCCTTTTTTTCCACCGCAAAGGTGGTGGGACCGGTCTTGCGGATGCCGTCGATGCACAGGGAGAGGATGTTGGCCGGCTGGCCCTTGTCGATGGTCAGGCGGAAGGTGCCGATGGGGCCGTGCCAGGTGGTGGCCGTGGTCAGGACATAGTCGAGTTGGAGCGCGGTCCCCACAGATGGACCGCCGGACCGGGGCCGCAGCAGTTTTGCCAGGGCCTTCTGGCTACCGGCGTCGAGGCAGTAGGTCTCGATCAGTTCACGGTGATAGGCATCGAAGTCCCTGCCCGGCTCGGGCCAGACGAAGATGCCGCCGGGAGGCGCCGGGGTGTAGCCGTGCTCGATCCGCACCTCCCGGCCAGCGGCAAAGGTCTGGGTCCAGTGGTAGCGGACGATGATCGACCACAGGGGAACAGGGGATTCGCCGGCCTGAAAATCGGCCACCCCCTTGGCCTGCAACCGGTCCTTGGCCGGTTGCGGCAACTCGTCCAGGATGGCCGTCACCTTGGCGGCGTCCAGGGACAGGGGGACAGCCAGCTCGTTGAGCAGGGGGGTCACGTCCTCGCCGGGGGTCTCGTACCGGGCCGCGCTCCGGCGGTGTTCGTCGGGGGGAGGCTCGAGGACCGCGATCCGTTCGCTGCCGACCGCGATGGCCTTGCCGTCGACCGCAGCGGTGAAACCGACCACGTTCTCCCGAAACAGGTGCTCCCTGGGAAGGGAAAACATCATATCGTCGGCGAGTTCGGCCAGGGAGATCGGCGGCAGGGGAAAGATCACCTCGCCGGTCACCGGCGCCGGGCCGTCGTTGCGAAAGACGTACCGCACCCTGATTTTGCCGGGGCTGAGGAAGAGATCCTCGGACACCATCCGCACCCAGGGAGATCGGCGGCAGGGGAAAGATCACCTCGCCGGTCACCGGCGCCGGGCCGTCGTTGCGAAAGACGTACCGCACCCTGATTTTGCCGGGGCTGAGGAAGAGATCCTCGGACACCATCCGCACGCTCGTGCTCCGCTCAAATTGCAAGCCGGTGGCGGTCAGGCCGCCGAAACCGTCGTTGGCCCGGACGGTCATGGGGGCCAGCAAGAACACCAGCAACAGTATCGCTGTGCGCATCACCACCGCCTCACCCGGTAACCAGCCGCAGCCGGGCGTCGAGGGCCAGCAGGCCGCCGTCGTCGAGCAGCCGCACCGGGTTGAGGTCCAGCTCGGCGATCTGCGGGAAATCGGCCAGCAACCGGGCCACCTGGAGGATGGCCCGGGCAAAGGGCGCCGGATCGACCGGTCCCCGGCCCCGCGCCCCGGCAAAGAGCTTTGCTGCCCGCAGCCGCCCGATTTTGGCCATGATTTCGGCCAGCGACGAAGGGCAGAGCACCCGCTCCACATCCTGGAAGACCTCGACATGGATGCCGCCAGAGCCGAATAGGACCACCGGCCCGACGGCGGGGTCCTGGAGACCGCCGATGAACAGGTCAAGCCCCGGCTGGGCCATGGCCATCACCCGGACGCCGTCGAAGCGGGCTCCTGGCCGGTAGTGTTCCAGATTGGCCCGGATACGGTCAAAGCCCCGGATCGCCTCCGCCGGCGAGCCGATGGCGATCAGCACCCCGCCGGCCTCGGTCTTGTGGATGGCCTCCGGCGACACCACCTTGAGCACCACCGGACAACCGAGCCGTTCCGCCAGTCGGCCGGCCTCCTCGGCGGTGCGGACCACCCCGGAGGGCGGGCTGTCGATGCCGCAGCAGCCGAGCAGCTCCAGGGCCTCCTCGCCGACGATCCCGCGGTGCTCCTGCAGCCAGAGGCGGGCCGCCTCGGCCCGGAACTCGCTCCCCGCCGGGTCCGGCTGAAAAGGCCCAGCCGCCTTGGTGGCATGGAAGCGCATCTGCCGGCGCAGGGCCAGGATTGCCTCTTCCGGCCCGTCAAAGATGGGGATGGGGGCCTGCGCCTTCATCGCCGCCACCGCGGCGCCATCGCCGTACATGACCAGGGCCAGCGGTTTGGCCGCGGAGCGGACGGCCCCGGCCACCGCCAGGGTGAGGTCGGTGTTGAACATGGCGGTGAACACATCCTCGCCGCCAACGGGCATCCGCGGCCGCTGACTGGCGAAGACGGCGCCGTCGACCTGGTCGTTGGCGAGCACGTGGTTGAAGATCGAGGGATATTTGTCGATCTGATAGAGATCCCCCATGTCGAGGGGATTCTGCAGCTTGATGATGCCGGCATTGGCCAGTCCTGCCAGCTCCTCGAAAAAGACCGGCCCCGGATCGGCAAAGGCAAACCCCTGGCGTTCGCAGAGATCGGCCATGGCCACGGCCAGCCCGCCGGCCGGACTCATGACCATGATCCGGCTGCCGCCCATCGGCGGCAGGGCAAAGGCCTTGACCGTGGTGACAAAGTCACGAAGATGATCGATGCGGATGATGCCGGCCCGCTCGAAGGCGGCATCGAGAATGGCGTCGTCGCTGCTCAGGGAGGCGGTGTGGCTCATCGCCGCCCGGCCGCCGGCCTGGGTGGTGTTGGCCTTGTAGACGATCACCGGCTTGTCGATCCGGCCGGCCAGCTCGATCAGCCGCCGGCCGTTGCCGATGCTCTCCAGATAGAGGCCGATCACCTCGGTTTGCGGATCCCTGCCCAGATAGTCGAGGAAGTCGCACTCGTCGAGATCGAGCTTGTTGCCGATACTGGCGAATTTGGCCAGGCCCACCTGTTCGGATTCCAACTGGTTCCAGAGGAAGAGCCCCAGGCCGCCGCTCTGGGTGATCAGGGAGAAGCCGCCCCGCCGCACCGGGAAGGAGGGGACAAAGGGCAGGCAGAGGCCGCTTTTGGTGTCGGCCAGGGTAAGGCCGTTGGGACCGACGAAGCGGATGTGGTACTGCCGGGCAAGGGTCAGCAACCGGGCCGCCAGGGCCTTGCCCTCCTCGCTCGACTCGTTGAAGCCGCCGGCCTGGACCGCCAGCCGCCTGATGCCCGCCCGGCCGCAATCCGCCACCGCCTCCGGGACGTAGCGGGCCGGAATGAGCAGCACCGCCAGATCCGGGACCAGGGGCAGGTCGGCGGCGCTGCGGTACACCCGGACCCCGCCGACGTCGTGTTCGGCCGTGGCCGGGTTGATGCCGAAAATCCGGCCGCGGTAGCCCCAGCGCAGACAGTTGTCGACAATGATCCGGGGGGTGTTGTGGGGTTTGGAAGAGAGGCCGTACACGGCCAGGGAGGCGGGGGCGAAGAAGTCTTGCATGGCACTGGGATCGGCTTTTTTTTATTCTTCTCGTGCAGTTGGCTGACGGGCCTACTGTAGCAGAAAAATGCCCGGAAAGGAAAGAACGAAAAAAGATCGGAAAATCAGCGTTGCAGGGGAATTGTCGTTTGTGTACGTTCTTTCAATAGGTTTATCGCCTCGCCATTCTCTGATAGCTATTGCTGGTGATGAAGAGCGGTTGGAAGCAAGACCTAGCAGGCTGTTGAAAAATTCATAGAAATACAGGGACGAAACACAGGGACGCTTTACCTATTGATCGTTCCAACGCTCCAGCGTTGGAACGAAGCCTGGGACGCTCCCGCGTCCGTAGGGCGAGACGCTGGAGCGTCGCTGATTGGTTCCCACGCTGGAGCGTGGGAACCATCGTGAAGCCAGGTGCCGCGGTCGCAGGAATGAGGGGGCCATGTTTATGCGTTCGAGCACGCATCAACATGGCCCCCTATTTTTTTCGATCAGACCGGCCCTTCCCGGCGCAAGGCCGTCACCACCATGCTGAGCGCAAACCAGCCGCAGGCCACCAGGATGATGGTGGCGCCGGTGGCGGTCCGGGCCCAGTCCTGGGCCGAGAGGAGCAGGCCGGCCACGGCCGCGCTGAGGCTGATCGCCAGGGCCCACCAGAACATCGACCCGGCCGAGCGGGCAAAATTGCGGGCCGCGGCCGCCGGCACGATCAAAAGGGCGGTGACCAAGAGCACCCCGACCGCCTGCACCGCGAACATGACGACCAGGGCCAGCAGGCCGGCAAAAAGGTACTGCTGCACCGCCACCCGGACCCGATGCGCCCGGGCCAGGGTCGGGTTGAGCCCGATGTAGAGCAGGTGGTTGTAACTGAGGGCCTGGAAGGTCATCAGGGCCAGAAACAACCCCGTCAGGGCCAGGATCTGGCCGTCACTGATGGTGAGGATGTCGCCGTACAAAAACCGTTGCAGATCGCGGGCCAGGGAGCGGTCGCGGCTGACGATGGCCAGACCGAAGGCGACCAGGGCCGAAAAGAAAACCCCGATCACCGTGTCCGAGGACAGGCTGGAATAGCGCTGCATCCCCATGATGCCCAACCCCACCAGCAGGCCGAAGGCCGGCATGGTCCAGGCGGGATCAAGGGCCAGGAGCAGCCCCAGGGCCACGCCGGCAAAGGCGGAATGGCTGATGGCATCGGCAAAGAAAGACATGCGGAAGTTGACCACGATGATGCCCATGGCGGCGGTCATCGGCGCCAGCAGGAGCAGGCCAACCAGGGCCTGCTGCATGAATCGGGCCTGGAGGCACTCGAAGGGGAGCAAAGCGGCCAGCAGCCCGTAGAGTGGCGACAGATCAACCATCGGTCCGCTCCTGGCAGCAGGGGGCCGAGCAGACCGTCCGGTCGCCGGGCATGGAGCGGGAATTGACCAGGCCCATGTGCATGCCGAAGATGGCGGTGAGATTCTCGTCGGTCAGGGTCCGGCGCGGCGGTCCCTCGGCGGCCACCTTGCGGTTGAGGCAGATGACATGGGTGGCGTGATGGGTGACGGTGGCCAAATCGTGGCTGACCATCAGCAGGGTGAAGCCCCGGTCCCGGCGCAGGCCGTCGAGGAGTTCGCAGAAGATCAGCTCGCCCTGGAAATCGACCCCGGCCGAGGGCTCGTCGAGCACCAGCAGATCGGGCTCCTGGCGCAAGGCCAGGGCCAGCAGCACCCGCTGCAGCTCGCCACCGGACAGGGCGCCGATGGTGCGGTCCACCAGATGCTCGGCCTTGACCAGGGCGAGCACCTCCCTCGCCTGCTGCCGCAGCGCGGTGTTGATGCCAAACCAGAGCGGTTTTTTCTGAAAGCCCATGGCCAGAAATTCGCTGACCGTGAGCGGCATGCCCCGGTCAAAGGTGAGCCGCTGCGGCACATAGCCGATCCGGGGGGCGCGGCCGTTGCCGCTGAGGTGGATGCGTCCCTGGTAGTTGATCTCGCCCAGCAGGGCCAGCAGCAGCGTGGTCTTGCCGGCCCCGTTGGGTCCGATGATGGCGGTGCAACTGCCCTTGGGCGCGGTGGCGGTCACCCGATCGAGGATGGAGATGCCGCCGCGTTCGACCGTGACCTCATCGAAGCGGACGGCGATGTCCATGGGGTGGTACAGGGGAAAGACGTCAGTGGCTGCCAAGCGTTCGTTCCAAAGTGGTGAGATTGGTGCGCATGACCTGCTCGTAATAGTCCAGCGGCGCCCGGTCGGGGCCGTTGGCCGCCGGATCCAGGCGGGCGGCGGCGATCCCGGCCTCCTGGGCGATGGTTCTGCCGACCGCTTCTGGATACTGTGGTTCGGTGAAAAGTGCACCAGCTTTTTTCGCCTGCGCGGTCGCGACGATGGCCAGCATCTCCGCGGCGGATGGCTCCTGGCCGGCATGGGCCTGGACCACCGCCACCACCGCCAGCCCCATGTCCCGGGCCAGGTAGTCGAAGACCCCGTGCTGGGTGACGATGCGGTTGTTCCGCAGCCGTTGCCCCAGGGCCGCCAAATCGTCGGCCAACCGGTTCAACCGCCGGCTGTAGGCCTCGCCGTTGGCGGTGTAGATCGGGGCGCCGGCGGGATGGAGGACAGCCAGGGACCGGGCGATGTTGCCGGCCATCAGGGCCGCCATCCGCGGACTGGCGAAGAGATGGGGATTGGGGCCGCTGTCGCGGCGGTGGTCATCGTGTCCGTCCTTGTGCGCCGGTTCGGGCGTCTCTTCGGCGGAGCGCAGGATCTGGCCGATCCCCTGGGAACTGTCGATGAGCCGCAGCTTGGGATTGGCCTTGTGCACCGGCGCGCCGAGGAATTCCTCCAACCCGAGGCCGTTGACGACGAGCACGTCGGCTTGGGTCAGCTTGCGCATGTCCTGGGGGGTGAGGGCATAATCGTGGGGGCAACCCATCTCGGCCGGGATCATCAGGTCGACCTCAATGCCGCCCGCACCGGCGGTGATGTTGCGAGTGAGCTGATAGACCGGAAAGGTGGTGGCCAGCACCCGCAGGGTTTTTTCCCCGGCCCGGGCACCCGGCTGATGCAGCACCAGAGCGGTAACGGTGATGGCCAAGGCCCACCACCGCCTGAGACCTTTGTTGTCCATGGAGGCACCTCAATAAGGAGGAATTGCACTGAAAACATCAACGATTTTCACTATATCGCGTCCACACTGACCGTCAACCGATAATACATCCCTTGGGAGGCCCAATGAGGGCCGGGAAGGGGCTTCGGCCACGAAAATCCTTCGAGCGCACGGTGGTGCTCAAAGAGCCTGTGCCGGGCCGGGTTCGCCTTGTGACCGCGGCCGATCATGCCTACAATATGGCCATTGTCCCGCTCCGTCCACTCTGCCTCGGGGAACCCTCATGGCCGCTGTCCGTCTTCTGCTTGTGCTTGTTCTCTCGACCGTCTGCCCGGCGCAGACCGCCCTGGCCCAGCGGGTCGTCCTCTTTCTCGGCGATTCGCTCACCGCCGGCCTGGGCGTGGAGCCGGAGGAAGCCTACCCCCGGCTGCTCGGCGAAATGCTGGCCGCAGACGGCATCATTGATGTGCGCATCGTCAACGGCGGCCTCAGCGGCTCGACCTCGGCCAGCGCCCTGGCACGGTTGCAGTGGTACGACAGGATCAAACCCGCCGTGCTCTTTCTCGCCCTGGGCGCCAACGACGGTCTGCGCGGCCTCACCCTCGTGGAAATGGAAAAGAACCTGACCGAGGTGATCGCCGCGGCCAGGGAGCGGGGCATGAGCGTCATCCTGGCCGGCATGGAGCTGCCGCCCAACTACGGCGACGACTACACCGGCCGTTTCCGCCAGGTCTATCGGGATCTCGCCGCCCGCTACGGTCTCACCCTGATCCCCTTCCTGCTCGAAGGGGTCGGCGGAGTGGCCGCGCTCAACCAGGCCGACTCCATCCACCCCAATGCCGAGGGCCACCGGCGCATCGCCGGCCATGTCTACCCGGTGCTCAAACACCATTTGGCAACCCTTTCGGTCCGGGGCGAACAACGGCCATGACCCCGCACAACGCCCCGCTCATCGCCGTCGCCGATCTCCACAAGGCCTATCCCCTGCCGGAATCCGGCCGGTTGGCCGTGCTGAGCGGCGCCGGTTTTTCCCTGGAGACCGGTGCCACCCTGGCGGTTACCGGCCAGTCCGGCAGCGGCAAATCGACCCTGATCGCCCTGCTGGCCGGACTGGATCGCCCTGACCGGGGCCGGATCACCATCAACGGCGCCGAGCTGACCGCCATGGACGAGGCCGGCCTGACCCGGTTCCGCGCCGCCCATCTCGGCATTGTTTTTCAGCAGTTCCATCTCCTGCCCCATTTGAGCGCCGAGGAGAATATCCGTCTGCCGCTGGAACTGCTGGCCCGTCCCTGCGAGGAGGAGGCGATCGCGGCCTTGCTGGCGCAGGTCGGTTTGACGGCGCGCCGCACCCATCTGCCGGCACAGCTCAGCGGCGGCGAATGCCAACGGGTGGCGATTGCCCGGGCCCTGGCGGTCAAGCCGCTGCTCCTGCTGGCCGACGAGCCCACCGGCAATCTCGATGTGGCCACCGGCCGCGAGATCGCCGATCTGCTGTTTGCTCTGGTCGAACGGGAGCGGATGAGCATGCTCGTGGTCACCCACAACCAGGAACTGGCCGAACGTTGCTCCCAACGACTGCACCTCGTCCAGGGGCTCTTGCAATGAACCCCCTGGTGCGGCTCGGCTGGCGCGATCTCACCCGCAACCGGCGCTTTTCCCTGCTGTTCATCGTCAATCTCGCCCTCGGCCTTACCGGCCTGCTCCTTACCGGTTCTTTCAGCGCCTCCCTGGACCGCCATCTTGCCACCCATCTCAAGGAGATCGTGACCGGCGACCTGATACTCCAGGCCACCCGGCCCCTGACGGAGCGGGAACTTGACATCAGCCGGACCGTTGCCGGCCCCGGCAGCCGGTTTTCCCGGCAGGTCTCGTTCTATACCATGGTCAGGGCCGGCGGCGTCTCCAAGCTGGCCCAGATCGTGGCCATCGACGACGCCTACCCGCTCTACGGCGGCTTCCGCTCCGCCGGCCACCCCCTGGATCAGGCGGCAGCCGAGCTGCAACTCGAGCCCCGGGTGCTGATGAGCCGGGAAACGGCCCGCTCCTTCGGTCTGGCGCCGGGCGACACCCTGGCCATCGGCGAGGCGCGGTTCGCAGTGGCCCCCCTGTTCGACCACGAGCCGGGCGGCGATTTCACCAGCCTGACCCTGGCCCCCAAGATCTATCTGGGCCTGCCGCATCTGGACCGCTCCGGCCTGATCCGTTTCGGCAGCCGTGTCAACTACAAGCACTTCATTCGCCTGCCGGATGCCGTCGACGGGGCTGCGGTCGCCGCCCGGCTCGCCGCCGGGCTGGAGCCCCTGGCCAAGACGCCGGAGATCCGCATGTCCACCCCGGTGGACGTCAACCGGCGCATGGGCCGGGTGATCGGCTATTTCAACTCCTTTCTCAGCCTGACCGCCATGGTCTCGCTGGCACTCGCCGGCCTGGCGGCCGCGTACCTTTTCCGCGAGCATCTGCTGACCAAGATGCACGAGATCGCCGTGCTCCTCAGCCTTGGCGCCAGCCGCCGACAATGCCTGCTGCTGGCCATGGCCCAATCGGCCCTGCTCGGCCTGATCGCCGCCAGCGCCGCCCTTGTCCTGGCCTGGCTGCTGCTCCCCCTGTTCGCCGGTCTGTTTTCCGGTCTCGTCCCCGCCGGCCTCGACGTGCCCCTGGACCAATCGACCGTTGCCCTCGCCCTGCTCGTCGGCGCACTCGGCAGCCCGTTGTTCTGCCTGCCGGGGGTCCTGCGCATCCTGACCGTGCGGCCGCTGCTCCTGCTCCAGGAGCAGGCCGCAGCCTTGCCGGAGCCCCACCAGGGTCGAGGCAGAACGGTTGCCGCCCTGGCGCCGGCCCTGATCCTCCTGCTGCTCCTGACCCTGGGTCTGAGCCAATCGCCCCTCCAGGGATTCGTGTTCACCGCCGGCCTGGCCGGCCTGATCGCGCTGTTCTCCCTCGCCGCCACCCTGCTCTTCCTCGGCTGCCGCCGCTGGTCCGCCGCCACCGCCCATCTCACCCGGCGACTTGTCTGGCGCAATCTCTACCGCAACCGGAGGGCCGGCACCGCGGTGTTTGTCGCCTTGGCCACCGCCCTTCTCCTCGTCAACCTGATCCCCCAGATTGAAAAGGGGCTGACGGCGGAAATCGGCCAACCGGAGGGGATGGAACTCCCCGACCTCTTCCTCATCGACATCCAGGAGGAGCAGGGCCAGCCGCTGCTCCGCTTTTTTCAGGAAGAGGACGCCCTGCTTTCGACACTCTCGCCGATGGTCCAGGGCCGGATCGTCAGCATCAACGGCCAGCCCTTTGCCCGCTGGCGCCAGCAGCATCCGACCGGGGACGACCGGGGCTTGCGGCGGACCGAATTCAATTTTTCCAGCCGCGTCCGGCTAGACGCCTCCGAAACCGTGATCGCGGGGCCGGAACTGCCCACGGTTCCCTGGCAGGCGGAGGCGAACCAGCCCTTTGCCCTCTCGCTGGAGCAGGAGTTCAGCAAACGATTGCAGGTGGGGATTGGTGACCGGATGGTCGTGGATATCCAGGGGATCGAAATGGAAGGGCGGATCGTCAACCTGCGCCAGGTGCGCTGGAACAGTTTTCAACCCAATTTTTTCATGCTGGTGCAACCGGGAGTGCTCGACGACGCCCCCAAGACCTATCTCGCCTCGGTGAGCCGGGTGGAAAAGACACGGAAGGACGCCCTGGTCAACCGCCTCACCGCTGCCTTTCCCAATATTTCGGTGCTCGACGTCACCGGCACGGTTGGCCAGATGGTGCAGCTTGCCGGCCGACTGACCCTGTCCTTGCGTTTCCTGGCCGGCCTCGCCATGGCGACCGGGCTGGTAACCGTGGTGGCCATCGCCCGCCAGGAGGCCCTGCGGCGCGAGCAGGAGATCAACCTCCTCCGGGTGCTGGGGGCGGGGAGGAACACCATCCGTACCCTGCTCATCCTGGAATTTGCTTTCCTCGCCGCAGCAGCCGCCTTGGCCGCCCTCTTCCTGAGCACCCTCTGTTCGTTCGGGATCTCCTGGCTGCTGTTCGATCGTCTCTGGCAATTCCAGTGGCAATCCGGGGTCGTGCTGCTGCTGGCCGCCACCCTGGCGTGCAGCCTCACTGCCCTCGCCGCGGCGGAAGCGGTGATCCGCCGCACGCCGGTGACCTTGCTGCACTGAACAGCAGGTCAAGGGGCCAGGGGGTATTGGCGCTTACCTCGTCCCGCCGTCCACCCAGATTTCGCTGCGGACACACGCCTGGTCCTCGGGTCGCATCACCCGACAGGCGAGCACGCCTTCCTGGAAGGAGCCGTAGGTGGCCTGACGGGGAATGCGAAGGGTGCCGTCGTCGTCCAATTCGACCATGACGATCACATCGCCGCCATTTCCCAGGGTCAGCTCACAGGGTATCTTTCGCATCGGGTTCCACCGGTGGCTGTTTTTCGCTTTGCACGTATTTGACCGCCTTGTCGATCCGGACCTGCTGATTGCCCGGCTGTCCGCCCTTGACCTCCGGGACCTGGATGAGCAGCTCCAGGGACGAGGGCGGCGCATTGAGCGCGGCGAGAATTCCCTCGTCACGGCTGTAGAGGTCAGGTTTGAACATCACCTTGCCGTCCCGGACATTGGTGGTCAGGTACATGAGATAGATCGGCAACGGCTGCTTGAGGATCACTGTCGTGGTCTTGCCCGAGGCGAGGATCTGATCCATCTTTTCGACCGTGGTCGGATTGCCGCTGTCGTTGGCGAGGATCAGCCGCCCCAGTTCGAGGGGATTCTGCACCCGGATGCAGCCGTGGCTGAAGGCGCGCTGCGTCCGCCCGAACAGGGATTTGCTCGGGGTGTCGTGCATGTAGACGTGGTAGGGGTTGGGGAAGAGGAACTTGATCAGGCCCAGGGAGTTGTCCTTGCCCGGGTCCTGGCGGAGGGTGTAGGGAAAATACCGGCCCTGATACTGTCGCCAGGGAATGGTATGGGGATCCACCTCGGTGCCGTTGCTGTCGAGAACCCGCAGCCGCTGTTTGCCGAGAAAATCCGGATCCTTGACAATACTGGGCACGGTCTCGTTCTTGACGATGTCCGGGGTGGGCGTCCAGGTCGGATTGAGGACGATATAGGTGATCGCCGAACGGAAGATCGGGGTCTGGTGAAAGGGCTGGCCGACCATGACCTTGCTGTTCCAGACCGGTTTGTTGTCATGATAGTACTGGAGCGCAAAACCGGCGATGTCGACGATGAGGTTGGAACTGGGGATGTCATGGATCACCCACCGCGTCCGCTCCAGATTCACCCGGATCTGGCTGATCCGTTCGGCCACGGTGACGTTCATGGCATTGATCGTCGACTTACCGATCACCCCGTCGGGTTCCACGTGATGCCGGGCCTGAAAGGCCTTGACCGCCGTCACCAACTGGTCATCGTACAGATTTGATCCCCCGGTGCCTTTGCCATGATATTCACCCGTTGCGGCCAGGCGGTTCCGGATAGCGGATATGCGCGGGTCCACCATCCCCGGCTTGAGACTCTCGCCGGCGGGCACCTGATGCCACCCGCCCTTGCCGGCGAACTGCTTGTATTGGCTCAGGGCCTCCTTGAGATTGACATAGGAGGGATGGTTGGGGGAGAGCTTGTCCACGGTGGATCGGATGGTCCCCGTGCGGATCGCGGCCAAATAGGTATCAATGGGCGAAATACGGGGGGTTGTCGCTTCGAGGTTCTGTTTTTCCTCGACCTTGCGGGGATCGACCTTGCCGTACCGTTTGTGCTGCCCCAGCAAAACCAGGGCATCGGAGAGCAGCAGGTCGTATTCCACCAGTTTGGCCAGGGACCAGTTCTCTTTCAGTTCGTTGCCGTAGCGGGTCAGGGCCTTGAGATGGTAGTCATCGGGAATCAACCCTTCTTCAGCGCAGGCAACAATGGCGCTGAGCAGTTGGGTGATGTTGTCCTGGCTGGACCAGAGCAGGTTAAATTGATTTTTCCGGTAGAGGTCGAGCAGATAGCCGGCGGTGTACACCGGCTCCTTGCCGATGCCGTCCTCGATCTCGAAATACAACTGCTCAAGCCGCTGCTGGAGCAGTTGCGGTCCCTGATCGCCGCCGACCATGGCGGCTGCTGAAGCGCTACCGGCAGCCGGTGTGCCGCTGCCCTGACCGGTCGTGGCCGCATGCTGGCCGGTGCTGTGCACCGCGGGCGGCGACAGGAGCGGAGCGCCCCCTTCGGCAGCAGCGGTAGGGGAAACGCAGAGCGCGGACAAGAGAAGCAAGCCTCCCGACAAGATGAGGCTGAAAAAGAACGGCTGACAAGAGACGGGCATTGGGGAGGGTCCTGAACGCGGGCTGACTTCTTGGGATGGAATCAGGTAGAGGTTGGCTTTCGGGGCAATGAAAGGTTGTGGTCAATACCACATTAACTGTCTTTCCTACTTAAGGAAGAACGTCGATATTGACAAGCACTTAAACCCGTTTCTGAAAAAAAAATGGCTTGGCCGCCGCCTCTTGCCCTGATGGAAAGAAGGATGGTTGGCGAAATAAAGCTGCACCTACCCTGCTAGCTCGCTTTTAGAGAGCCAGGGGGTCAGGCTTCCATCTTGTCAACTTTTCCTTCCAACGCGGTTTTCAGCAACCACACCCGGTCGGCGAGTTCCGCCATATCTTGCAGACGCGCTGACAGACGACGAACAGCCGAACTGATGCTCCCCACGTCCCGATTGATCTGTTTGCCGACATCAGTCAGAGTAATGACGTGGTCAAATAAAGTCAGAATAGCCTGCGCAATCCTTGGCAGGGCCAGGAGCCTCCGTCTCCTGTGACCCAGTTCTCATGGTCCCCTCGGGTCCCCGATCGATTCCGCTCCAAACCCTTGGCAAAAGCGTTGCTTCTTGTTTGACCCGGCCTGCGCGCCTATGCTATCCTCCGGACAAGAATACAATCATGGAGCCTGCTTATGTCCCTGCCCGCCTTCTCGCCGGTACTGCTCTGGTTTCTCGCCGGCATCGTCTTTCTGGCCCTGGAACTGGTATTGCCCGGCCTCATCGTCTTCTTTTTCGGCATCGGCGCCTGGTGCGCGGCCCTGGCCGTCTATCTGCTGCCGATGCCGCTTGCCAACCAATTGCTGGTCTTTCTGGCGACCAGCCTCCTGGCGCTGCTCCTCCTCCGCTCCACCCTGAAAAAGGTTTTCCTCGGCCGCACCCTCGAAAGGGACGCCATGGAGGGGGGTATCCCGCCCGGTGCCACCGGCGAGGTAATCGAGGATATCGTGCCGCCGGCGACTGGCACGATCAAGTATGCCGGATCGTTCTGGCAGGCCACGGCCGACCTGCCGCTGACCAGGGGAACGGTGGTTCGGATTGTGGAAAAATCAAACTTGACCGTCAAGGTCGCCCCGGTTGCAACGGAAGGAGAAGCCTGATGGATAATCTCTTGATCGGCGTTGTGGTGTTTGTTGCCTTTGTCATCGTCATTCTGATCAAAACCGCGGTGGTGGTCGCCCAGCAGTATGAGTACGTGATCGAGCGGCTTGGCAAATACCGCACCACCCTGGAGGCGGGTTTTCACATCCTCGTCCCCTTTTTCGACAGGGTCGCCTACAAACGGAGCCTCAAGGAGGAGTCCATCGACATCCCGGCCCAAACCTGCATTACCGCCGACAACGTCTCCATGGAGATCGACGGCTGCCTCTATCTCCAGGTGGTCAACTCCCGGCTCTCGGCCTACGGCATCGACAACTACCATTTCGCCGTGGCCCAATTGGCCCAGACCAGCCTGCGCTCGGCCATCGGCAAAATCAGCCTCGACAATACCTTCGAGGCCCGGGAGATCTTGAACCGCCAGGTGGTGGAAGCCCTGGACGAGGCCTCGCAAAACTGGGGCGTCAAGGTGCTGCGCTACGAGATCAAGGACATCCAGCCGCCGCGCAGCGTGCTCGAGGCCATGGAAAAGCAGATGAAGGCCGAACGGGAAAAAAGGGCGGAGATCGCCAAGTCGGAAGGCGAGCGCCAGGCGATGATCAACCGGGCCGAGGGCGAGCGGGCCGAGGCCATCGCCCGCTCCGAGGGCGAGAAAATGCGGCGGATCAACGAGGCCGAGGGGCAGGCCCAGGAGATCCTCAAGGTGGCGGAGGCGACCGCCGAGGGCATCCGCCGGGTGGCCGAATCCCTGAGCGCGCCGGGCGGCCAGGATGCCGCCAACCTGGAGGTGGCCAAGAAGTATCTCGACCAGTTCGGCAAACTGGCCAAGGAGAACAATACCATGATCCTGCCGGCCAATCTGACCGATGTCTCCTCGATGGTGGCCACGGTCATGACCACCCTGGAGCACACCAAAAAGATCGAACGGACCGCCGCCTGAACCGGAGCGGCGACCAAAAGGGCCGCACGGAAGGCGAAAAACGGGGAGGGGAACCGCTTACTTGGGAACCGGGGTCTCGGTGGCGGCAAGAACCGCCTCCGGGTGGATCAGGCGGGCGATGGTCACCAGGGTGGCGGCAAAGGTGACGGGGGAAGGGCTACAGACCAAATCCGGATCCATGACATGCACCCGGCCGGTTCGAACCGCCTCGAGGGCGGCATATTCCAGCCAGCGCTGCCTTTCCCCGGCGCCGATGCCGTGTTCCGTTCCCATGACCGCAATGATGATCAGATCCGGATTGAGGGCAATGACCTGTTCGGCCTTCATCGCCCCGGAACGCTGCTCCCCAGCCACATTGATCCCGCCGCCCAGCTCGATGAAATCATTGGTGAACGAGCTTTTGACCGACGAAAACAGCGGATGGGCCCCGACCTGAAGGAACACCTTGCAACGGGGCAGCGAGGCAACGGCCCGGCGAACCGCTTCGACCTTTTGCCGGGCCTGCTCGACAATCGCCTCGGCCTGTGCTTCCCGGCCCAGCAACCGCCCCAGGCGGAGAAAATGGGCACAGATATCGACGAACGAGACGGGCTGGCGGAAGATCTCCACCTGGTAACCCAGTTGCCGGAGTTTCTCGACCTGCTGCGGCGGTGTCAGGTTGTTGGCCAGGATGAGTTGTGGCTCCAAGCTGACGATTTTCTCGATGCTCAGTTCCTGTACCGACCCCACCTTTACCTTATACCGAGCCGTTTCCGGCCGCTGACAATAGATGGTATTGCCGACCAGGCTGTCACCCGCGCCAAGAAGAAAGATGTTTTCGGTGATCAGGGGACCGAGCGAGACGATACGCTCATGGGCAGGAGCAGGGTTGCCGGTTGCCCCCGCAGCGTTCGTAGCCATCGAAACAAAAGCGACCACCAGCAGCACGAGGAGGCTGAACCAGACGCTCGTGTCAGCCGTGTTGTGCCTGTCCTGTGGCCGGTGCCGCTGCATTGCCCTGGTGGAGAAAGGGGGGAAGCAAAAAAATCGAAGGAAAAGCCGGCGATCAGATGATGTCGTCGTCGCTTAAATCATCTTCTCCGTCGATCTCGCCATCCAGATCGTCCTCTTTGTCATCGACATACTCCTCGGTCTCCTCAAATTCGTCCTCGTCGTCGGGCGAGATTTCCGGAGTCGAGCTGTCATCCAACGAGCGGACGGCCTTCGGAATTTTCGATTCCGGCAGGACAAACTCCCGAATTTTTTCCACTTCATCGGGGAGGAGGAGGTCAGCCTTACAGGTCGGACATCCCTTGACATGTTGATCGACAAACTGCATCATGCGGGCCGGCGCCATGGTTTCCTGTTTGACCCGCAGGTACCAGTCCTTGATGAGGCGTATCAGTTGTTCACATTCCATTGAAAGATAGGGCGTTGACTTTTCCGGGGCAGCCCGGTTTTCGTGATGATCAGATGACAAGAAAAAGTTGTTTTTCCAGATGATAAACAGTAGATTTTATTCCTGATCGGAAGTGGAAAGGGCACTGGTGGCTCTCCCGGACTTCAAATCCGGTGTGTCGGGTGAGTAGCTCGGCAGGTGGGTTCGATTCCCATGCACTTCCGCCATTTTCCCAATGATTCCGGCCCTTCCTGCCGATTTTTTCTATCCCGAAACTCTCCCGCCGTCAACATCTTTTTGGTATAGCCGACATTCTAACCGATCTCGCGGAACGAGAAAAGGGGAAGCGTATCCTCAAAATGCTCGCCCCTGATTGATTTCGTCCTCTTCTTGCGGCTCACCTGCCCACTTCCCTCATCCGGACAGTCCATTTTTTCTTTCCTGACTGTGGCCATTGGTATAAAAAGCATGCTCGAAAAAATCATTAAAGAGGCAGGGAGGCTGAGATGAAAGAGACTCTTTTCTGGGTTATGTTCGGTTTCTTTTTCGGGGTGGTTTTTATCGCCTCGCTGCAAGGGAACTACGAGCGCCCCAGCAAGTGGGAAGATGGGGGCATCATCAAGCATGGGGGCAAATCGTATAAGCTCCAACAGATTGAAATACAAGACGAAAAGAAATGATGCTCACGGATCGACCCGGGAACGGGGTTCACCCTCGGCTATTACCGTTCTCATGAAAGCAGACCAGAGGATGGGATCGCCGGCTCGTCCGCTCCTCTTGGCATCCTTTTATGATCCCGGGTAGCAACAGGGCTGGGAGCGTTATCCGAGAGGGCCGACAAGAAGCGCTAACGGCGACAAGAGAATGAGTGTCGTTATGATCCACCACTGGGCGGCATCATTGTCGCCGCGCTTTTTTGCGGCCATGCTTTTGAGTGTCGTCACTATTGCGCCAACCAAAGCCACAGACACCACGGCAAGCGCCAGATAGCCGCGGTTGGCGCAACCAAAGACCGATTTGGGCGTGAAATAAAGCCCGATCAGTGCAATAGGCGCCTGCAAAGGGAGCGCCAAGTTGCTTTATCGCTCTCTTGTTCATCCTCATTGTTCCTCTTGATCTCAGCAAATCGTTAACGCCTGAATATTATTTTTACTTCATGATTTTTCGCTGTCGGCAGGAACGACAAGGTCGACCCCAGCAAAAAAAGAGGGTTGTCATCCCGCACATTCTCTCCCAGGCAACCGATCAAACAACCCATCGAATTATATCATAAAAACTGACCAGGCCAGCTTCGCCCGCAACCGCAACGGGCCGTGGAATCGACCGACTCCTCTTGATCTGTCATTGGCATTTAAGGCACAATAGAAGATATGCCGTTCCGATCCAAGCGATAATTGCCGCCCAGCAGCAAGCGACCGGCCACTAACAGGCCGTCACCGGTGCCGGTCTGACTTCGGACGGGCTGTTCCACCGGTTCCATCTGGCCACGGAATCGCGCCCTTCGCGCCAGGGACAACCGTACACGGGGAGAGCCCTCCTCTACCCTGCTCTGGGGATCGATTCCTGGCTTTCCGTCGCACTCCGCCAAGAGGTGGGGTGTTGCCGGCATTCGTTTGTCATGTTGTTCATCATTGATCACAACCTGTTCAAGGAGCACGTATGGCAATCCCTGACTCGGCAGCGGCTTCGCATACAAGCACCAGGCCGCTTTCCTCGTCCGCAGCGTTGCTGGAGACCGTTCTCACCTTTGCCGCCATCCGCTCTTTTCATCTTGGCGAACCCGTTCTTGCCCCCGGCACGGCGACCGATGCCTTCTATTTTTTGATCAGCGGGGCCGTCGAGGTCAGTTACACCGACCGCTCCGACACCAGGATCACGGTCGCCTTGATCGGCAGCGGAGATTTTTTTGGCGAAATAGGCTTTTTCGATGGCGAATCACGAGTGCGGGACATCCAGGCGGCCGGCGAGGCCCGGATTGCCATCTTCGACACCGCGGTGATGGCCGCCTTAAGGGCACAACAGCCTGAACTCTATACTGATTTCATCATCTTCCTTACCCAGAAGATCTGCGGCAAATTCCGCCGGATCGCCGGTGAACAGGAACCGATCGCCGGCTATGCCGATTCCCTCTCCACCCGACACGCCAGCCGATACACCGAGGCCAAACCCCTGCCCGCCCCTCTGGTTCGCTCCTCGCAATGGCACCGGATCAGCAGCCGGATGGAAACATTCAAATCCGAGTTGTTCAATCTCTCCCACCGGCTTCAAAAAACCGAGGCAGAAGGCAAACAGGATCCGGAGAGCGAAGCCCGCTGTCACGGCGTCCTCGCCGAACTCAACCGCTCGCTGCCCGAATTCGCCCAGACCATGGCCGGCAGCGGCTATGAGGAGGTCATGTGGGGCTATGTGTTCAAGGAAATCTTTCCCTATTTCATGCGCAGCCGCTTTGCCGAACGCGCCTACTTCAAACCCAAGGGCTATGCCGGCGATTTTCTCATGATGGAGCATATCTACACGAATAGCCCGAGAGGCGAGGGCAAACTCGGCGAGATCATCGATGCCTTCTGCTTGCAACGCCCCGGCTCCCTGGCCATTCGCGGCCGGCGCATTCTGTTGCGCGATCAGTTGATGCAACTCAGTGGCGCCAACGCCGCGCGCGGCGCCACTACCCGGATCATGAACCTGGCCTGCGGCCCGAATCGGGAATTGTTCGATTTCCTGGCCGATTGCGACCACAGCGAAACCATCGAAGCCCTGTGTGTCGACATCGATTCCGAGGCCCTGCAATACACCAACCAGTACGTCAATATCTTCCCGCACCGCGCCTCGATCCGGCTGATGAGCGAAAACGTCATCAAGTGGGCTCTGGGCAGGGTGAGCCATCACATCGAACCACTGGATATCATCTACTCGGCCGGACTCTGCGATTATCTCGATCCGCGCCTGTTCCGGGCTCTGATCACCCAGTGTCATCGCCATCTCAAGCCGGGCGGCACCCTGCTGCTGGGGAACTTCACCTTTTATCCCGACTCGCTTTTTCTCGATAAACTATTGAAATGGGAACTTATTTACCGAACCGAGGCGGACATGCGAGAACTCTTCGCCCCCACCCCCTTCGGCACGCAGGTCACGATCATCGCCGAGCAGGCACAGGTCAATCTCTTCGCCGTGGCCACCAAGGAATAATACGGTCATGGCGCGGCTCGCAGACACTGTTCGGGCGGATTGTGCCGACGAAATCCACGCCCTTTTTTTACAACGGACACATATCTGCTTGTGGCTGGGCGTGGTGTTCTTTTCCCTGTTCGCCGTGCTCGATTTTATTTACTGTCGCCCCTATTTCGGTCTTTTCCTTTCGTATCGCCTGAGTTTTGTCGCTGTTCTCGTCAGCCTGCTTCTGCTGCTCAAATATCGGCCCGTTAAACAGTATACCCGCACGGTCATGTTTGCGGCGATGCTGCTCGGCGCCCTCACCATCGCCCTGATGACCATCAAGCAAGGCGGATTTGTTTCAGGATATTATGTCGGTATTCTCCTGATGATCGCGGGCGGATTTTCCGTCCTGCCCCTCAGCGTTACCCAGGCCTTGGCGCTGGGCGGCGCCATGTACCAGGTCTATTTTCTGACCGTCTCCTTTTCCACCCATCCCCTCGACAACCAGGCGTTTATCGCTCTGGTCAACAACAGCTTTTTCTTTTTTTCCATCGTCATCGTCACCACCGTGCAATGTTTCGATGAAATCCAGACGACCATCAACTCCCTGCGGGCGAAAAAAAACTTGCGGACGCTCCATGGGGAACTGAAACAATACACCGGCAACCTTGAGCTCCTGGTCCAGAAGCGGCTGGAGATGCTGGAAGAATCTGATCTCAAATTTCACGATCTCTACAACACCATCCCGGATCTCGTGGTGTTGATCAATGCCACCGGGACCATCCGCATGGTCAATCACCACGGTGCCTCCCTACTTGAACAGGCACCGGAAGAACTGCAGGAGACCTCGCTCTTTGATTATATCCCCTCGCAATATCGGGCGGCTCTTAACGACGACGTGATCGGACGGCTCAACCGGGAGGAAGTGGTCCAGGGCGTGCAGTTGCAGTTGCTGACCCGGAAGGGAAAAACCATCGAGGTGGAGCTGAGTGGCAACCGGGTCGAACTGTCCGGACACAGCGAATATTATCAACTGATTATCCGTGACATCACCCTGACCAAGGAAATCGAGCGGCAAGTCCTTGAATCCGGCCAGTTGCTCGACACCTCCCGCCGAGCCGCCATCTTTGGCCTGGCACGGCTGGCCGAGTGCCGGGACGACAATACCGGCGCCCACCTCCTCAGAATCCGGGAATATACCCGAATCCTTGCCACGGAACTGGCGGAAAATCCGGAACTCAAACATATCGTCACCGGCCAGTTTATCGAAGATCTGTGCCTCTCTTCGGTCCTCCATGATATCGGCAAGGTCGGTATTCCGGACGCCATCCTGCTGAAACCGGATCTGCTCTCCGCTCAGGAATTCGAATTCATGAAACGGCATTGTGTGTATGGCAGCACTGCGCTGTCTTCGGAGGTGGGCGAGGCGGAAGGTCTCGGTTTCCTCCGCATGGGCCGGGAAATTGCCCTCTATCACCACGAACGCTGGGACGGCACCGGCTACCCCAGTGGCCTTGCCGGTATTGCCATCCCGCTCACCGCTCGGATTGTGGCCCTTGCCGACGTCTACGACGCCCTGACATCAAGCAGGACCTACAAACCCGCCTACAACCACGAGCAGGCGCGAGGGTTCATTGTGCAAGAAAGCGGCCACCGGTTCGATCCCACGATTGTCAACGCCTTTCTCAGAAGAGAACAGGATTTCACGGCTGCAAGGCGCGACCTGCTAGTCCAGGCAAACCCGCGCCAGACCTGAACTGCTGACATGGACGCGCTTGAACAATTTCACCGGGAGTCCTGCCGACTGCACCACCAGCGGGTCTATTTTATCCTCTTGGCCGGCATCGTCGTCATGCTGCTGTTCTCCGTCCTGGACTCCCTGCTTGCGCCCGAGCACTTCCCGGAACTTCTTCGCTACCGGCTTGTTGCCATCGGAATCTGCGGCCTGCTGCTTGTTGCCAACTCCCTTGATCAATCGCATCAACGGACCTGGGGCATAGGATTTATCGGCTATCTTGCTGTCGGTGTCGTTATCCTCATAACCGTCCATCGCCTGGGCGGTGTTGCGTCGCCCTATTATGTCGGCTTGATTGTCGCCATGACCTTCTATACGGCCCTTGCCCCGCTCACCGTCGGCCAAACCCTGATCAGCGGTTTTGCGCTGGTTGTCCTGTATATGTTCTCCGTGGTGTTCGTGGACCCGCTGCCCCCCGATCAACGGATGAACCTGTTCAATAACCTCTTCTTCATGGTCTGTTTCGTCCTCATCGCCGCCACCCAAAGCTGGGCCGATACCACGGCAAGAAAACGGGAATGTCTGCTGCGGACCTCGGAGAACGAAGCGGCGGAGGCCCTGGCACGCCAGGCAGACAATCTGGAACATGAGGTCAAAAGACGTTCAGAGGCGCAGAAGGCCACGGAAAAACACTATCAGGCCTTGTATGAGGCGATTGCCGACGGTGTTATCCTGGTCAACCCGCAAGGCGGGCTCCTTCAGGCCAACAGCGCATATCTACGTTATTTTTCAGAAAGACAAGCGCAACCCGGGGCCTCGATCTTCGACGTCGTCGATCCAAAGGATTTGGCCACCATGCGCACGGCCTTGACCGAACTCGTCGCCGAGGGGACACCACTGGCCCACCTGCAACTGACCCTTGTCACCAGCCAGGGTCGTCCCATGAAAACGGAAATCAGCGGCGCCCTCCTTCGGCGCGGCGAGCTCCTCCTCGGGGCTCAATTGGTCATCCGCGACATCAGTGTCCGCAATCAACTGGAGATGCAACTGCTCACCTCCCTGCGCAAGGTCAAGCAAACGGAGAACGCCGCGATCCTGGCGCTCGCCAAACTCTCGGAATACCGGGACATCACCCCCGGCCATCACCTGGAACGGATCCGGGAGTACTGCAAGACCCTGGCCGTCGAACTGGCCCGCCGGCCGGGGTTCGCGGCAACCGCCACCCCGGCGTACATCCAGAATCTCTATCAGGGCGCCATTCTCCACGACATCGGCAAGGTTGCCGTCGCCGACGACATCCTCGCCAGGAGTGGCCCGCTCTCCGTCCTGGAAGAGGAGGCGCTACGCAACCATACCCTCAGTGGCGGCGATGTGATCAAGGCCATGGAGCTGGAGGCCAAGGGTCGCGGCTTCCTCTCCCTGGCCAAGAATATCGCCTACTTCCACCACGAACGCTGGGATGGCCGAGGGTATCCATACGGGCTCCAGGGAAGCGAGATTCCTTTGGAGGCACGGATTATGGCTCTGGCCGATGCCTACGAGGAATGGACCGCTGCCATCGCCCCGGAAAAGCGGTTGGCGCATCACCAGGCAATGGATGCGATCGTCAGAAGCGCGGGCCACCAGTTCGACCCGGTCATTGTCGACGCCTTTGTGGTACTGCAGGAAGAGTTTGACCGGATTCGGTGTGAACTGGCCGAACCGGGTTGAATGGCGGCACCTGCAACAACAGGCGGCACTCCGCCTTGTTGCAAGCCGCCAGTTGTCGACAACAACTGCATATTTCCCTTGCCGTTCGCAAGTAAATACACTAAAAACATACGGAATTAGCCATCCTCGCATCCGGTGGAGAGCCGTTCTCCCGGTGCGTCCATTCTGCCTATCTGAGACTGGATAGCGGTTTCCTAACGGAGGAATACATTATGAAAGCGAATATGATGCGTGCTCCGCTTCTCAAAGCAGCGGCTGTCCTTTTGGTTTTCGTCCTGCTGGCGTACCTGACCAGCGCCTCCCCCGAGGGGAGCGTCCTCAATTCCGTGGGCCAAATCATCATCGGCGCCTTCCGTCTGGTCCAATGGACCCTTGCCATGGCCATCGGCCTGACGGTCTGCATTGCCTTTCTCATCGGAATTTTTCTCTTTGCCGTTTCCCTGGTCAACAAGGAGACCGCCGCTTCCATGTACCAGGCGGTCAAGACCTCGGTTGTCGCTTTGTGCCGTCCGGCCCTTTCCTGTCTTGGCGGCTTGCAATGCAAAGAAGCCTCTTGCGCCCAGCCCGTGCAGCCGCCCGCCGCGGCCGAAGGGCAACTCAAGGAGGACTTGCAGACCATTATTGCCGGAGAGGTCAAGAAGGTGACCGATAACCAGCAGACCCTGAGCGAGCAATTCTCCGCGCTCACCAGCAAAATCCAGGCATTAGAGGTCAAGAGCGCCGATTTTGCCGCCGCCGGACAATTGGACGCCATCGCCGCCGAACTCGCCGCTTCCGGAAAAGTTCTCGGGACCGTTCAGGAAAATGTGACTACTCTTGAAGGAAAGATCAACGACACGGTCCAGCAGCTGCAAACCATAACCCCGGAGAAGATGCTGGGCGATATTCCGGCCCGTCTGCACAAGCTGGAGCAAAGCGGGGATGAACCGGGCTTTGATCCCGCACCGCTGACCGCATCCATCGAAAATCTGCAGAAGGAGATGGAGGAGTTGAAGAAGAAGAATACCGGTGGGGGCAGGGCCAAGAAAAAAGCCTGAATCGGCATAGCGGCCCACCTTTCCAAACCGGAAAAAACCAATTGGCACCAGGCCATCCCGTGCACCGCGGGATGGCCTTTTTATTTATCGAATCGTTCCCGCGGCAGCAGCTCCTTGAAATATTCGATCGAGGGAAAATGGCGGGAATAGCAGACCCGTTGGCGGCTGCTCGGCCGGGCGACAAAGAGCAGGTGGGCTAAACCGTCCGCGCGGGCGGCAAACAGCACCTTTTCGGTGTCGTCCACCAGCAGGGTCCGGGTCTTGTCAAAATGGAGCATCTGTTCCAGCCGGTGCCAGAACCCCGCTTCCTCCTTGGCCAGCCCCACCTCCTCGGCGCAGACAATCCGATCAAACCAGGGACCGAGGGCGGTCTTCTCCAGTTTGATCGAGAGGGTGCTGGAGTGGGCATTGGTGATCAGATAGAGTTTTTTCTTGATTTTCAGGCAATATTCCAGAAACTCGATCACATACGGGTGAACCCCGATCAGGTGATTGATCCGCAGCTTCAGTTCCTGCAGATCGATTCCCAGCTCGCGCGACCAGAAATTGAGATCCGCCCAATCCAGGGTATCCTTCACCTGATGATACCTGGCCAGCAGTTGCGCCTTGGCCTCTTCAACCGGGATGTCGCGCAGCAGGCTGTAATGTTCCGGGACATACTGCTCCCAGAAATAGTCGTCAAAGTGTTTGTCCAGCAGGGTCCCGTCCATGTCCAACAAGACCGTGTCAATGGCATCCCAGGGGATCTGGGGCAGGAGTTTCTCGCAGGGAGCGGGAGTGTTCATGGCGGCTATCCCTTCAATGTGTCCAGGAGAGACTGGATGTGGGCGAACAGATTGTCCTGGTGGGAGATGGGCACGACCAGCCGCTGATCCGGGGTCAGGCGAATGATTTTGCCCGATTTTTTCCTGTCCGGCTTCTGCTGGATCAGACCGAGGATACGTTGCGGGTCGACCGGCGGGTTGGGAATGAAGGAAAAAATGAGGGCGTCCGGGCCCTGTTCCAGTTTGTTGATACCCAGCCCGCGCAACTGCTGCTTGAGTCCGATGATCGCCACCAGCGTTCGTGCCTCCAGGGGCAAGGGGCCAAAACGATCAATCAACTCCTCTGCCAGATCCGCCAGTTCCTCCTCAGTGCCGCTGCCGGCGACCGACAGGCGCCGGTAGGCATGGTACCGCTGGCTGGCGTCCTGGATATAGTTGTCCGGAAGGAAAGCCGCAACCTTCAACTTAATCTCAGGGTCAACGGTCTCCGCGGCGACCGTGAGGTCACCGCCCGCCAGGGCCTTGCGTTTCAAATCCGCCACGGTCGATTGCAGCAGTTCCAGATAGAGATCGTAGCCGACAGCGGCGATATGCCCGGACTGGGACACCCCGAGGAGGTTACCACCGCCACGGATCTGGAGGTCGTTCATGGCCAGCTTGAACCCGCCGCCCAACTCGGAACAATCCATCAGGGCTCGCAGCCGCTGCTGTGCATCCGGGGTCAAATGATCCAGGGAGGCGACCAACAGGTAGGCATAGGCCTGCCGGGAGGACCGGCCGACCCGGCCGCGCAGTTGGTAGATGTCGGCCAGCCCGAGATGGTCGGCGCGGTTGATGATGATGGTGTTGGCGTTGGGAATATCCAGGCCGGACTCAATGATCGTGGTGCACACCAGGACGTCGAGCTCATGGTTGATGAACCGCACCATGATGTCCTCGAGCTGCGGTCCCGGCATCTGGCCATGGGCCACGCCGATTCGTGCCTGCGGCACCAGGGAGGCGATGGTGTCGGCCATGCGGTGGATGGAGTGCACCCGGTTATGGACAAAAAAAAGCTGCCCGCCGCGTTCCATCTCCCGCGCCACCGCCTCGCGAATCACCAGTTGATCGTGTTTGGCAAGGAAGGTTTTGACCGAACGCCGCTGCCGGGGCGGCGTCGAAATGACCGAGAGATCGCGGATGCCCAAGAGCGACATCTGCAAGGTCCGGGGGATCGGGGTGGCGGTCAGGGTGAGCACATCAACTGTCGCCTTGATCTTCTTGATTTTTTCCTTGTGGGTCACCCCGAAGCGATGCTCCTCGTCGACAATCAGCAGGCCCAGTCTGCTGAACCGGATGTCCTGGGAGAGTAACCGATGGGTCCCCACCACCAGGTCGATGGTGCCCGCCGCCAGCTTGGCCGCAATCTCCTTCTGCTGCCGGCTGGTACGGAAACGGTTGAGGCAGGCGATCTCTACCGGAAAGGAGGCGAAACGCTCCCGGAAGGTGGCGGCATGCTGTTCGGCCAGGACCGTGGTCGGTACCAGAATCGCCACCTGGTAGCCGTCCTCGATCACCTTGAAGGCCGCCCGGGCCGCCACCTCGGTCTTGCCGTAGCCGACGTCGCCGCAGATCAGGCGATCCATGGGCTGATCGTGGGTCAGGTCGTCGATGACGTCGTCAATGGCCTTGGCTTGACCGCTGGTCTCATCATAGGGAAAGGACTCTTCCAGTTGCCGGTAGAGGTCACCGGGGGTGGTGAAGCGATGCCCTTGGCGCATGGCGCGGTGGGCATAGATATCAAGCAGCTCCTGGGCTATCTTCCAGACCGCCTCGGTCACCTTTTTCTTGGTCGTCAGCCAGCGCTGGGACCCGAGACTGTCGAGCTTGGGCTCCTGATCGGTCAGCCCCTGATACCGGCTGACCCAGTGAAGCCGGTCCACCGGCACGTAGAGTTTGTCGTCGTCGCGAAAGGCGATCAGCATGAAGTCGCCCCGCTGTCCGGAAAACTCCATGTTGACCAGCCCCTGAAAAAGACCGATACCGTGGTCCCGGTGGACGACAACATCGCCCGGAACCAGTTGTTCGACCTGAACCGGCTCGCCATGTTCGCGCGCACCCTTTCTTTGCCGGTCGCTGCGTAGTCGCTTGTCGCCGAACAATTCGGAAGCAGAGAGAAAATGGAGGTGTTCCGAGAGGAGGTCAAAACCCTTGGACAGCGGCTGTTCATAACAGGCGATCAGGCCTGGATCCTCAAAGGCGGACAGCTCGAAGGGCACGGGCAGCAAGGTAGTTCGCAACTGATAGTTGCCGAGCATCTCCCGCAGGTGTTCCGCCTGCCGCGCCGAGCGGCAGGCAAGGACAATCCGGTCCTGTTCCTGTTGCCACTGATGGATACGATCAGCCAGCGGCGCCAGCAGCCCGCGCTTTTTGCGTTCCAGCTCCATCTCCTGCGCCAGCAGGCTGTGGTCGCCCGTCGCCAGGGTCAGGGCCGGGGCGGGGTGATCCGGATCTGCCAGGAAGGTAAAACGGGCGGCCAGCAGGCGGCGGGTGGCTTCTTGCCACTCCGTTTCGGTGAGAAAAAGATCATCCGGCGGGAGAACCGCCACCTGTCGTTCGCCAGCTTCGAGGTAATTGGCCTGGATCCGGTCCCGCACCAGCCGCATCCGCTGTTGGACCGCAATCGGGTCATGGATGATCAAGGCAGCATCGGGTGGCAGATACTCAAACAGGGTCTGCACCCCCTCTCTGTCTCCATACAAAAGCGGCAGCATGAATTCCATGCCGGGAAATCGTTGGCCGGTGGCGAACCGTTCACGGATGGCGCGGAATTCTTTCGAAGACCACTGCTGCTGCTCTGCCGCCATATCAACATTCCGCAGCAGGGCGCTTCGCTGTCCGGCCTGGGGAAAGAGCAGATCCGAGGCCGGCACCAACACCGCCTCCTTGACCTCTTGCCGGGATCGTTGCGAGATCGGATCAAAGACCCGGATCGACTCCAGGGTGTCGCCGAAAAAGTCGAGGCGAAGAGGACCGGCCTTCATCGTTCCGAGGCTGGGCGGATACACATCGATGATGCCGCCGCGAAGCGACAGGTCTCCCTCCTGCCGAACCATGTCGCCCATCTGATAGCCAGCGGCAATCAGGGAGGCGATCAGCCCGTCCCGGTCGATTTCCTCGCCGGCGATGACCAGTTGACAGTGATCGTTCAGGGCTTTGGCGGGGAGCACGCGCCGGAGAACCGCCTCGGCTGAGGTCAGGACAATGGAGGGTTCGCTGTTCTCCTGGAGCTGATAGAGGGTGGCGAGGCGGGCGCAGACCGTGGCCGGATCGGGCGAGAGCGGCGTATAGGGAGGGATTTCATAGCTCGGGTGGATAAGCACCCGAATATTGGAAAAAAAGGCGATATCCTGGGCAAAAAGCTCAAGTTGATCGTCGGTGGGAAGAAGGCAGCAGAAGGTTCGCTGCAGGGAAGCCGCCGCCCTGCAGAGCAGCAGGGCGGCGGCAGCGCCGTGGAGGCCGAAAATATCAGGAGGCGAACCGCTTTCACGCAGCCGCGCGAGGATCGACTGCATGCAAAGCGGTCAGGTCAAGAGACGGCGGGGATCAGAAGGTCCCGCCCATGCTGAAGTCCCAGTTGGAGCTGTCTTCATCATCCTTTTTGTCAAGATTGAAGCCCCAGGCCAGCCTGATCGGCCCAAGCGGCGAGGCCCACAGGATGCCGACACCGGCAGTCTTCTTGTAGTCGCTGAAATCCCAATTATCATCGATATCGTAGACATTACCGAAATCGTGGAAGATTTCGCCATCCATCCCCATATCCTTCAGGAGGGGGAAAATGACGGAGACAGTGCCATACCACATCTTGTCGCCACCGATCTTGTCGCCGGTCAGGGGATCCACCGGACTGATGGAAGAGGATTCGAAACCACGGATCGAATTCATACCGCCGAGGAAGAATTTTTCGTACACCGGCAGTTTATCGTCCTCGTTCTCGAAGGCCTGACCGGCAGCACCTTTGACATGGAAGACCGTGCTCCAAAACATCGGGAAATACCAGGATGAGGAGCCCTCCACCTTGGTAAACTCGGCGTCACCGCCAAACGGACCGCCAGCATAGCTGACATTGATGGCGTTGCGCGAGCCTTTGGTCGGCGAGAACAGCTTATCCCTGGTGTCACGAACGAGGCCGATCTCAGGCATGCTGGTCAGGTTGATATCCTTGGACTGCAGGATGGCGGAGGAGACGTTGGCATAATCGATATCGGACAATTCGGTGTCGGAAATGGTATAGCCATAATAGATACGCCACTCCTCCCACAGCGGATGCCCCAGCCGGAAGGTGGCGCCGGTGGAATCCTTGGTGAAGTCGTCATACTCCCGCTCCCAGTTGAACAGCTCGATGCTGCCGGAGACCTGGGAATCATAGAGCCGCGGATTGGTGAACTTCAAGTTATAACGGGTGCTCTTGCTGCTGGTGCTTGCTGCCAGGGACAGCCTGTTGCCGGTACCGAAAATGTTGTCCTCGGAGATCTCACCCATGAACAGGACATTTTCGGACGAGGAGTAGCCTGCCCCAATCTGGAAGGCCCCGGTGGATTTTTCCTTGACGTCGACCACCACATCCATCTGATTTTCAACCATGGTCGGTTTGGGCGTCACCGTCACATCTTCAAAGAAACCCAACCGTTTGAGTTTTTGGGTCGAGGTCCGGATCGCTTTGGAGTCGAAACGGCCGCCCTCCTCCACCTTGAGATCGCGGCGGATGACATTGTCACGGGTACGGGTGTTCCCCTGGATCTCCACCCGGTTGACATACGCCATAGCCCCCTTGTCGACGCGCAGCATGACATTGACCCGATCGTCACCACTCGATTTGTCGATCTTGGGATTCACCTCGGCAAAGGCATACCCCTGCTCGGCATAGAGGTCGGTGAGCCGGCTAACGTCGTCCCGCAGGACCTGGCGATTGAGATACTCCTCATCTCGGATCTTCAGCGCGGCCAGCAACTCTTCCTTGCTTTTGATCAGATCACCTTCGACATCGATGGTCCCGACCCGATAACGGGGCCCTTCATCGATGGGAAAGGTGACAAACAGTTCATCTTCCTGCTGTTCAACCGTCGGTTCGCCGACCTTGGCCTCAAGAAAACCGTGATTTTGATAGAAAGCGGCCACCCGTTCGGCATCCTGCCTGAGGATATCCATTTTCAAGACCCCGGCGTCGGTCAGCCAGGAAAGCCACCATTTGTGCGTGCTGGTCTGGATCGTATCCTGCAGTTCACCCTCGGAAAAACTTTTGTTGCCCGTGAATCCGATCTTTTCGATGGTGATCTTCTTGCCTTCCTTGATCTCGAACCGCACCTCGGCGTTGGCATTGGCAGGGGCGTTTATTTTGGCGCCGACGTCAGTGTTGTAATATCCCTTGGATTTATACAGTTCTTTGATCTTTTGTACCGCCTCGTTGACTTTGGAGGGGTTGAGGATGGTGTTGGCAGGAATGTTGGCGGCGTCACGGACATCCTCTTCCTTGATCTCACTGGCCCCGGCGATGACCACACTGCCGATCAGCGGTTTCTCCTGCACCCGGAAGATGATGTTTTTTCCGCCTTCGGAGTCCTTGGCGTCGATCTCGACGTTGTCAAAATAGCCCATGGCAAAAACGGCTTTGAGATCCTGGCGCAGGGTGGTGGGGTCGTAGAGATCGCCAGGCTTGGTCGATATTTTCTGGAGAATGGCGCCGGCATCGATGCGCTCGTTGCCTTCCGGAAGGATGGAGGCGACCGTGGCGCTTCGGTTGGAATAGGCCAGCATGGCGCCAACGACCTCACCGGTCACCTTGCCCAATCCCTCGATTGAATCGGCCTCCCGGAAGGCCGAATAGGGCGCCTTGGGTGCCAGCACGTCGACAATGGCACAGTCGACGCTGATCCGGTTGCCGAGTTTATTGAGGCTGCCAATAACCACGTAATCAGCGCCCGCGGATTCGGCAACCTTCGTGAGTGCCGCGGTTGGCGGCGGCCAGGCGCCTTTATAGTCGACAAGCTTTTCCGCCTGCCCCCGCGGCATCATTTTCATCCCTTTGGCCATCGCTTCCCGCTCCAGGGCCTTGTCCGCCGGGCCGGCAACCGCCGCGACGTCCGGGGCGTTGATCTTGAACGGCAGGAAGATGGTGCTTTGCTCCAGGGCCATGGAAACACCCGGTACGGCAAGAGCGCCAAACAGCAGCGAACAGAACAAGAGCGCAAGAGGCAGGGGGGTACGACGAATTCGTGATGTCGACGGCATGGGAAGGTTCCTATTTGAGTCTGTTCCTTTGGCCAAGCCCACGTTTGCACGCCACAGCAGGCCAAAAGAGGGAATAAGCGGCAACGTTCCGGCTGCCGGTTGATCTCCTCGCAAATCGGGGGACATTATGACATGTTTCCTTGATTTTGCAAGAAATTATGTCATCTCCTTTTGGGAGGCACGCGCAACGGATGTCCCCCCGATCGCCCTGTTTTTCCTCTTTTCCCGCAAAGAGAAAAAACGTCCAATCACTCCACGTCACCGGCGAACATACCGTTCGTCCAGTAATCGAGCAACCGCGGCATGCAGTTCCAGCGCCAGTTTTTGCTTGTCGCCGGTCTTGTAATGCCCGGTGGCAATCGGGGTACCAATGCGGATGACGATCTCGCCGCTGCGAGGCAGGAGTGCGCCCTTGGGCAAGACTTCGCACGAGCCGTTGAATGCCAGGGGCACGATCGGGACCCCGGCCTTGATGGCCAGCAGGACTGCACCGGTTTTAAACTCCTGCAAGGTGCCATCGGCACTGCGGGTCCCCTCGGGGAAGATAAGCACCGAACTGCCCAAGGCGATCCGTTTGGCTGCTTCATCGAGACTTTTCAGGGCTTGGCGGCCGTGCGACCGATCAATGGGGATATAACCGACCCGGTGCATGGCCTGGCCAAAGAGCGGGATCCGAAACAGCTCTTTTTTCGCGATCCAGCGAAAATCATGGGGAAAATACCCCTGAAACGAGAAAATATCGTATTGGCTGCAATGGTTGCCGGCAAAGATGTAGGTTTGATTGGGATCAATGTTGACCATGCCCTCCACCCGTACCCGGACGCCGGCCAGTCGGCACAACACTTTTCCCCAATAGCGGGGAAAAACCTGCGCTTTGATCTCCGATTTCCGCAGCCACAGGAGATCGATCAGGGAAAGGGCGGACACAATCAGGGTTAAGAAAGGCGCGACGAAAAGGGTACAGCCGCCTCGAATGATCCGGAACGGTGACATGCCTGTTGCCATGGGGTTAAAGTGATCCTGTGATTGCGCCGAGAACTGTTTTGATGGGTGCCATTGCAAGGCGCGACCTCCAGCTTCCAGGTGCATGAATATCCACAAAAAACAACCGGGCTTGGGAATGAACACAAGCCTCACCGGTACTTAGCAGGCGTCCCGCAGAAGATCAAGCAATTCCCGCAACGGTTCTCCCTTGTCCGGGAAGCGGGATGACAAGCGCGCCAGGATTGACGGGAGACGAGCGATCGAATATATTCCATCGCTCGTTTTCTGTTCGCCCGCCTGGCGGCTTCATGCGCATATACAGAGAGTTGTCTCTCAACAAGGAGTCTATTGTGACTGCAGACACGATTACCATCAACGCTGACGGTTCCCTGAGTGTTCCGGCCACCCCCATTATTCCCTTTATCGAGGGGGACGGGACCGGTCCCGACATCTGGGCGGCCGCCCGGCGAGTGTTGGATGCCGCGGTGGCCAAGAGCTACAGCGGAGCCCGCACCATCGCATGGCTCGAAATCCTTGCCGGCGAAAAGGCCTTCCGGCAGACCGGCGAATGGCTGCCGCAGGCAACTGTTGATGCCCTGAAAAAATATGTGGTCAGCATCAAGGGACCGCTCACCACCCCGGTCGGCGAGGGCATGCGCAGCCTGAACGTCACCCTGCGGCAGGTGCTTGACCTCTATGCCTGCGTTCGTCCGGTCCGGTATTATCAGGGCGTGGTCGCCCCGGTCAAGCGCCCCGAACAGGTCGACATGGTTATTTTCCGGGAGAATACCGAAGACGTTTATGCCGGGATCGAGTGGCAGGCGGGCTCGGAGCAGGCAAACCGGGTGATCGAATTCTTGCGCAACGAGATGGGAGCGCTGATTCGTGACAATTCGGGCATCGGCATCAAACCGATTTCGGAATTCGGTACCAAGCGCCTGGTACGCAAGGCTCTTCAATACGCCCTTGACCAGAACCGCGATTCGGTGACCCTGGTCCACAAGGGCAATATCATGAAATTCACCGAGGGGGCCTTCCGCAACTGGGGCTACGAGCTGGCGGCGGAGGAATTCGGCGACGCCGTCATCACCGAGGCCGCCCTTTGGGAGCAGTACAACGGCACGGTGCCGGCAGGAAAGATCGTGATCAAGGACCGGATCGCCGACGCCATGTTTCAGCAGATTCTCTTGCGGCCCAGCGAGTACTCGGTCCTGGCCATGCCCAATCTCAACGGCGATTACATGTCCGATGCCCTGGCCGCCCAGGTGGGCGGGCTGGGCATCGCCCCCGGCGCCAACATCGGCGACGGGGTGGCCCTGTTCGAGGCCACCCATGGCACGGCCCCGAAATATGCAGGGCTGGACAAGGTCAACCCCGGCTCCCTCCTGCTGTCCGGGGTGATGCTGCTGGAATACATCGGCTGGCACGAGGCAGCCGACCTGATTAAAACCGCTTTGGCAACAACCATTTCCAACAAGACCGTCACCTACGACCTTGCCCGTCTGATGGAAGGGGCCACCGAACTCTCCTGTTCCGCGTTCGGCAGCGCCATCATCGGCAATATGGAGTAACCGGCAGCGGATATCAGGCATGCCCTCAGTTGTCGAGGCGCTGAAAGACCTGCTGTTTCCTCCCCACTGCCTGGGATGCTCGCAGCGGCTGGATTCTTCCCGGCCGCCGCTTTTCTGTTCCGGCTGCGATGCAGCCCTGGTCTTCATCCGCTCGCCGCTTTGCCCCTGTTGCGGCATCCCGTTTGCCTGCGGGGCCGATCATCTCTGCGGCGACTGTCTCACCGACAGCAGCGCCTTTGATCTGGCCCGCTCCCTCCTCTCGTACCGGCCGCCCGTCTCCGATCTGATCCTGTCGCTCAAGTTCAACGGCAACCTGGCCGGCATCGCCACCTTCAAGGCGCTGGTCGCGCGCAGCCCACTCCTGGATGCCTTGGTCGAGCCCGATATTCTTCTGCCCGTCCCTCTCCATGCCGACAGGCTACGGGAGCGGGGATTCAATCAGGCACTGGTGATTGCCAAGGGGTGTTTGCCGGCGTGGCAAGAGAAGATACAAACGGGAGTCCTGCTGCGCAGCCGCCCGAGCACCCCCCAATCGCTCTTGAGCGGCACGGCACGACGTCGCAATCTGCACAACGTCTTTTCCCTTGCCGAACCGGGCAGGGTGGCGGGGGCAAAGGTTCTTTTGGTCGATGATGTCTACACCACCGGCAGTACGGTCAACGAATGCAGCAAAATCCTGCGCCAGGCAGGGGCGGAGCGGATCGAGGTTTTCACGCTGGCCAGAAGCCTTGCGCCAGGGCTGCTGCTCTGAAGGAGACAGAGAGGCGATCGCCGCCGCAACTCGCTCCAAGGGGAGAAAAAAAGAGGACCGGATGATCCGGCGGCCCGCCGCGATCATTGCAGGAAAGCAGGCCCTGAAAGACCTCCTTCCCGACTTCGGCGGCGGAGAAATCTACCAGGTTCGGTACTGCCCGGAATCCAAGTGCACAAAGCCATCCTGGGGGTAATACCCCACGCCGCCGCTCTGCATCGCCAGGGCGCACTGGTGAATCTGGCCCAGATTGGCGCCGGAAAAGCGGATATCGACCGCCTTTCCTTTCATATGCAGGCTGTGACTCGCCACCCCGGGATGCCCTCTTCGCAACCCCCTGTTGGTTTTCGGCGAGCGGTAGCCGGAAATCACCTCATAGACGCCCTTGCGACCCATCTCCCCCTGAACTGCCCAGAGGATATCCAACAGTTTCGGATCGATGACATGCACCTGCCCGGTCTGGTAGTCGCGGAGAAACTGGTTGATCTGGGTCAGGGCCTTGCGATCGTATGCCTTGCCGGAGGCATAGGTGATGGTCAATTCCTGCTGGGTGCGGGTATGCACAAAGGAAAGAGAGCGCTTGTCCAAGACCTTTGCGCAAGCGATGGTCGGGACGGAAACCGCGCCCAGACCGAGCACGATCTGGGTTGATGTTAAAAGAAAAGAGCGGCGGGACACAGTGGGTTGGGAATTTTTTTCTGAAACCATTATCCTCATTATTCAGGGGTTTATCCAGTTAGCTGTTCAAACCGACGAACATCCACGCTGAGTGGTTGCAGGCAAAATCAGGGACCATTAAAATGGACGGGCGTGCTCTTGTCAACCATTTGAATGGTAAAGAAACGTGACCTCTCAAAATAATTCAACAGTTTCAACATATTACACAGGCAATTTTTTTAGTGAAAACTAACAAACCGTTTCCTCGCCTACCGGCGCCTTGGCCGTCGCCTCTGTATTCCCGAAATCAGACGCAACCGGCGCGACCTGTGACGGGTTTAGCATGATGATCATTTCCGGCGGCCAGACAGGCGCCGATCAGGCGGCGCTCGATGCCGCCATCGTCCTCGGCATTCCCCATGGCGGCTGGCTGCCCAAGGGCAGAAAAACCGAAGCGGGTCCCCTGCCGTTGCAATACAACCTCCGCGAACTGCGATCCGGCCGGTATCGCGACCGGACCGAAAAGAACGTCCGCGCCGCCGACGCCACCCTGATCTTTTCCTTCGGGCCCCTGACCGGCGGTTCAGCCCTGACGGAAGCCCTGGCCATCCGTCATGACCGCCCCTTTCTTCATATCGATTTTGCCTTGGTCGGAAAAGAACAGGCCGCAGGGCTGGTGGAGCAGTGGCTCAGGGCCGGGGGATTTGCAGTGGTGAATGTCGCCGGTCCCAGGGCCAGCAGCGAGCCGCGGATGTACCAGGCGGTCTACTCGCTGTTGACCGAGATTCGTTGGCCGACTCCGACCATTGCCTCGAAGCAGGAATGAGGGGGAGTTTTACCGACTCATGTCCAGGGCCGAACGAACCGCTGTGCTCAGCCCCCGCAGGTCCATCGGTTTCATCAGGAGATCGCAGGCCCCGGCCTCGCGGGCGATGTCATAGTTGAGGCGATCCGAATAGCCGGTGCACAGGATCACCGGGGTATCCGGCCGCAGCCGCCGGATTTCTCCGGTGAGGTCGATGCCGGTCATTTTCGGCATGGTCTGATCGGTGAGCACCAGATCGATCGGGGGCTGCGCCTGTTCCATCAGGGTCAGGACCTCCAGGGGATTGCCGGTCGTGGTCACGGTATAGCCGAGGTGGGAGAGCATCATCCGGCACGTTTCCCGGATCTCCTTTTCATCGTCCACCACCAGGATGTGTTCCGAGCCGACCGGTAACGGCTCCTCACTGCTGGTCAGAGTGCCGCTTTTCTCCTGATCGGCCACCGGCAACAGCACGGTGAAAACCGTGCCTTCGCCCGGCTGCGATTGCACCGAGATCTCGCCGCCCAACTCCCGAACAATGCCATGAACCACGCTCAGCCCCATGCCCGTACCTTCGCCCGGTTGCTTGGTGGTGAAAAACGGTGTGAAAATCCGCTGCAGGATCTCGCTCTCGATCCCCTGACCGGTATCCTCCACCACCAGCACGGCCCAATCACCCCAGCCATCCTTTTCTGCCTGCCCCAGCTCCGCCCGCGTTTTTTGCTCAAGCCGGATGGTGAGGCGGCCGCCTTTCTCCCGCATCGCGTAAAAGGCGTTGGCGCAGAGGTTCATCACAATCTGCTGGATCTGCACCGGCGCCGCCAGGACCATCACATCGGTCGCCCGCAGATCCTGCCTGATGTCGATGGTCGAGGGCAGGGTCGCCCGCATCAGTTTCAAACTCTCCTTGATCAACGGCGCCATCGGCACCGGGATCTTTTCCACCGCCGACTGCCGGCTGAAGGTGAGGATCTGCTGGACTAGGTCGGCAGCCCGTTTGCCGCCCTGACGGATGTGGAGCAGATTGTTGTGGATCTCGGTCCCCGGCGTGCTCAGCAAGAGCGCCATGTCGGTGAAGCCGATGATCCCGCCCAGGATATTGTTGAAGTCGTGGGCGATGCCGCCAGCCAAGGTGCCGATCGCTTCCATTTTCTGGGCCTGGCGCATGCGTGACTCGATTTCCACCTCATGGGTGATGTCGCGCTGCACCAGTACAACATGGGCCACGACCCCGCTGGCGTCGTGCATGGGCGAGATGGTGGCCGCCGCCACGAACAGACTGCCGTCCTTGCGCTGGTTGACGATCCGTCCCCGCCAGACCTCGCCCAGATCGACCACATCTTCAATCTTCTGGTCGAAATGAGCGTCCTGTTCCTTGGCCCAGAGCATCCGCACCGGCCGGCCGCAGCACTCGTCCCGGCTGTATCCGGTCATGGCGCTGAGGGCCGCGTTGACATAGTCGATCTTCCCCTCATAATCGGCTATAAGTACCGCCTCCTTGACCTGATCGACGGCCTCGGTCAGGCGACGCTGCTGAGCCGCCGCCCTGCGCTCCTCGGTTACGTCGCGGACGATCAGGAGACTCTGCGGCTGCACGCCCAGTTGATAGGGGGTCGCAGTGATGACGACATCACGCAACGCTCCCCCAGAGCCGATGAGTTGCACGGTTTCCACCCGGATCGCCTGACCGGCGGCCGGTTCCCTGATGCTTTCCGCCACCCGGCCTCTGCACTCCCGGTGAAGAAAATCGATGAACGATCGCCCGAGCACCTGCTCCCCATTGCCCGCCACCATGCGCCCGGCCTCTTTATTGACGTAGAGTACGGTTGAGGAGGTGGTGTCCAGGAGAAAAACCCCCATGGGGGCCAGATCGAGCAAACCGGCCAACTGCTCCTCCACGGCCCGTTGCCGCTGCTCCTCCCGTCTCTTGACCACGAGCCCGCTGACAAACAGACTGAGCAAACCGACGGCGAGGACGGCAACCGCGGTCACCATCAGCCACTGGGAACGGAACTCGGCCATGGCCCCCAACACCTGCTTCGCCGGGGTCAAGAGGACAATCGACCATTGGGTGTCGCCGGGAAGCTCCAGGGGGCAGACAACGGCATACACCCTTCCCTCCTGTTGTCCCCCTCCGGGGAGAAGATCCTGGGAGAGCGTCAGAATTTTCTGCTCGGTGCCGGCAATCGCCGCCCGCAGGCTCTCTAATTCTTCGGCCTGGCCGCGCAGATGCTGACTGCCCTTGCCGACAAGGGCGGCATCGGGGGCCGCGAGGATACCGCCTCCGCGGCTGAACAGCAGGGCATACCCTTCATGGTGCTGGGGAATCTGTTCCAGATAGCGGCTGGCTATCCGGGCAAAGGGCAGGGAGAAGGAGAGACAGCCGTCAAAACGGTTGTCCGGTGCCACCGCCGCCGAGAAATAGACCTGCGCGCCACCGTCCGGCAGATGGATGAGCTCACTCGCCACCGGTGTCTGCCGGTCCTGGATGTGCAGACAGTGAGCCGCCGCTCCTCCTTGGTTGTCCACACGTTCCTCGGGGGTTGCGAACAGGGATGTTCCGGTGGTGCTGATCCGCTGGATGGCCAAGACATCTTCCTTGTGAATCGAAAAAAAGTCCCGGAGCAGCGCCTTGCCGCTGTCATCGAGTTCCTGGATGGCGGCTTGCCGGACCAGGTAGGCCAACGCCTTGTCGTAGGTGGAAAAATAGTCCTGTAAACCGGCACCGGCCTGTTGCGCCAGAAGCGACTGCTGGATGCGGAAGGTGTCGATGGTCTTGTTGCGGACCGCGAGATAGGGGAGATAGAACAGACCGGCAAGGATCAGGGTGGCCAGGAGGGCAAGGGCGATATGCTGATAATCAAACCGGTGTTTCATGGCCATGGCGACGGAAAAATGACAACCGCAAACTCAATATTTATTTAAATATAGCAAATTCTGCCTAGTTCCATAAAATAAAAACACTTCTTCTCCTGGATTATGCCATGCAACTACCCAACCCCCGCTGCCGGCAAACCTCTCGCCGTCCCTCTTCTCTCTTCCGGGAGTAATTGGTGTTTCTCCATCAATCCAATCGGTTGGAGGTCTTGCTCCAGCAACTCCGGGCCGTCATCCGTGCCCCCCTGGCCGATCCGCTGGCGCCCGAGATCATCGTGGTGCACAATCCGGGCATGGCCCAATGGGTGGCCCGGCAACTGGCCGTAGCCTGCGGGATCGCCGCCCATCTCCACTTTCCGCTGCCGGCACGCTTTATCTGGGATCTGGTGCAGCGGCTCACGGGTGCGCCTTCGGAGGAGGACCGGTTCCGCAAAGCGGTGCTCCGCTGGCGGATCGCCGGCCTGCTGCCGCCCCTGCTCACCCGCCCCGCCTGCCACGAGCTCGCCGCCTACCTGCGGGACGAGGCCGACGGCGCTCAACTCTACCAGTTGGCGGGCCGGATCGCCGACATCTTCGACCAGTACCAAGTCTTTCGACCGGATCTCCTCCAGCGTTGGCACCAGGGGGAAGAAGGTCACTGGCAGGCCCTGCTCTGGCGCGCCCTGACCGCGGACACCGTGCCCCATCGGGCCCGGCTGGCTGAACAATTCCGGACCTGTCTGCCCGAAGGGGCCATGCCCGCCGGCACCTTCCCCGAACGCATCCATCTGTTCGGCCTCAATTCCCTGGCCCCGGTCTACCTGGAGATCGTCGAGCGCATCAGCCGGCACAGCGAAGTCCACCTCTTTCACCTCAGCCCCTGCCGCCACTACTGGGGCGATCTGGTCTCGGCCCGGCAACTGGCCGGCAGGCGCGCTCACGGCCGGCAGACGGCCGCCAGCGCTGCCTATGTCGACCAAGGGCATCCGCTCCTGGTCTCGCTCGGCAGGATCGGCCAGGATTTTTTCCGCCAACTGCTCGATTGCGAATTGCAAGAAATAGACCTGTATCAAGAAAACGAACTGGTTCATCTGCTGGCCACCCTGCAGACCGATATCCTCGACCTCAACGACCGCTCCGGAGCCGACGCGGCACGCTATCCCCTCGATCCCCACGACCGGTCGGTGCAATTCCACTGCTGTTTTTCGCCGCTGCGCGAGGTCCAGGTGCTGCACGACCGCTTGCTCGATTGTTTCCAGCAGTACCCGGACCTGACCCCCGGCGACATCCTGGTCAGCGCCCCGGACATCCAGCTCTATGCCGACGCGGTGGCCGGCGTCTTCGGCTCGACCTACGGCGAGCACCGCATCCCCTGGTCGATCGCTGACCGTCCCCTGGCCGCCGAACACCCCCTGGTCCGCTGCCTGCTCGACCTGCTCGATCTCCTCGACAGCCGCTTCACCGCGCCCGAAGTCCTGGCCCTGTGCGAAACCCCGGCCCTGCTCCGCCGGTTTGGCCTCGAACCGGCCATCCTGCCGCGCCTGCACGCCTGGGTCCGGGAGGCGGGCATCCGCTGGGGCCTGGACGAAGCCCATCGGCAGGAACTGGCAGTCCGGGCCGGCAATGGCCACAGTTGGCGCTTCGGCCTGGACCGCTTGCTGCTCGGCTACCTGATGGGCGACTGCCGGGAACCCCAGGCCGGGCTGTTGCCCTTCGGCCATTTCGCCGGCGGCGAGACCGATGCCCTCGGCGGCTTCCTCACCCTGCTCGATACCCTGGCCGAGTGGCGCCGCCGGTTGCGCCCCGGCCGCCCGGTCGAGGAATGGTGCGCGGCCCTGCTCCGCCTGCTCGAGGATCTGTTCGTTGCCGACGAGGAAGAAGCCCCGGGGCTCGCCACCCTGCGGGAGGCGATCGCCGGCCTGAGGACAGACTGCCGGTTGGCCGGCTACAACGAGTCCCTCGCCTTCGCCGTGCTCAAGCAGCATCTGCGCGCCGCCCTGACCCAACCCGGCGGCGGCCAGGCCTTTCTCAGCGGCCGGGTCACCTTCTGCAACATGGTGCCGATGCGCTCCGTGCCCTTCCGCGTCGTCTGCCTCCTGGGGATGAACGACCAGGACTTCCCCCGCTGCCAGCATCCCCTCGCCTTTGACCTGATCGCCACCGAACCGCGCCTGGGCGACCGCAACCGCCGCCAGGACGACCGCTATCTCTTTCTCGAAGCCCTGCTCTCGGCCCGTGATGTCTTCTACCTGTCCTGGGTGGGCCGCAACCAGCGCGACGACGCCCTCTCCCCGCCCTCGGCGGTAGTCGGCGAACTGCGGGATTATCTCGACCAGAGCTGTCTCCTTGGCGGCACCGCGGTTGCCGACCACCTGACCACCGCCCACCCGATGCAGCCCTTCAGCCCCCGCTGTTTCGACGGCACCGCGGCAACCGCCGGCTACAACCCGGCCTGGCTGCCGGCGGACCGGGAGAGCACCGCATTGCCCTTTCTCGGGGCCGTCCTGGAACCGCCGGCCGAGGAGTGGCGGACCGTCGATATCACCGATCTGACCCGCTTCTGGCGCCAGCCGGTCCGATTCTTCCTGGAGCGCATCATTGGCCTGCGCCTGCGGGACGAGGCCACCGAGCTGGCCGAGAGCGAGCCCTTTGTCCTCGACCGGTTGCAGCAGTACCATCTGCGCCGGGAAACCGTCGCCGACCTGCTGGCGGGGATGCCTGCGGACCGGATCCTGCGCGATCTCGAAGCCGGCGGCCGTCTGCCCCAGTCCGGTTTCGGCCGGACCGCCTTCGCCGGGATCGCGGCCACCGGCGCGCAGTTCGCCGCGCACCTCCGCCCCCTGCTCACCGCCCCCCTGAAGCCGGTGGAGATCGACCGAGTTATCGGCCCCTTCCGGCTCACCGGCTGGCTGACCAATTGCTTCCCTGCCGGCCGAGTCACCTGGCGGACCGGCTCCCTCAAGGGCGCCGACCTGATCGAGCTCTGGCTCCACCACCTGGTCCTCAACCTCCTGGTCCCGGACGGCCTGCCCCTCTGGTCCGTGCACCTGGCCCGCGACCCGGGCCGGACCGACGAACCGGTACGGCGCCTGCGCCTCCGACCGGTGGCCGCGGCCGCAGTCCACCTGGAACGACTGCTCGATCTCTACGGGCAGGGGTTGACGCGGCCGCTGCCCTTTTTTCCGGAAACCAGCCTGGCCTGGGCCCGGGCAGAAGGGACCGGGAAGGAGGAGGAAAAGGCCCGCCCGGTCTGGACCGGCGGTTTTCAACGGACCGGCGAGGGCGACGATCCGGCCTGCACCCTTTTCTTCGCTCCGGACGAGTTGCCCCTGAGTCCGGACTTCATCACCCTGACCGGCCTGTTCGCCCCGATCCTGGCCCATCTGGAGGACGACCGTGCAGCCGCTTGATCCGCTCACCCTGCCCCTGCACGGCTGGCGGCTGCTGGAGGCCAGCGCCGGCACCGGCAAGACCTACACCCTGACCCTGCTCTTCCTGCGCTTGCTGCTCGAACGGGGGCTGGCCATCGATCAGATCCTGGTGGTCACCTTCACCCGGGCCGCCACCGGCGAGCTGCGCGACCGCATCCGCCAGCGGCTGCGCCAGGCCCTCGATCACCTGGAGCACCGGAGCGAGGCCGACCCCCACCTGGCGGCCCTGCTGACCAGGACCCCGGCGGAGTTGGCCCGGCAGCGGCTCGCCGATGGGCTGACGCGGCTGGACGAGGCCGCCATCCACACCATCCACGGCTTTTGCCAGCGCATCCTCCAGGACCACGCCTTTGAAACGGGCACCCCCTTCGAGGTCGAACTGCTGGAGAGCGAGGCCGTGCTGGCGCAGGAGGTGATCGAGGACTTCTGGCGCAACCGCTTCTATCCGGCCGGCGACGAGGAAACAGCCTGGGCCGCCGCCACCTGGGCCGAGCCGGCCGGGCTGCTCAGAGCGCTCGGCAATGCGGCCACCGGCGTGGACTGCGACCTGATCCCGGAGATCGACGCTCAGGAACTGGCGGCGTTGCGGACAGCAAGCTGCCGCCTGTTCGCCGAACTGGGGCGGACCTGGCAGGGCGACCGGGGGCAGGTGCGGGCCATCCTGGAGGGAGATCCTGGCCTCAAAAGAAGTGAAAAAACCTATCGCCTCGTCGATCGGGTCCCTGAGCTGCTCACTGCCATGGACCGGCTCGCCCATGAGGACACGCCGCCTTTTCCTTTGCCTGAAGGCATCGACCGGCTCGCCGCTTCGGTCATGGCCAACCTGATCAAGACAAGGTGCGTCCCGCCAAGCCATCCCTTCTTCACCCTGTTCGACCAGTGGTTCCAGTGCCATGACCGATTTCTGCGCCACCGGACCATCCATGTGGTGCAGGAGGCCTACCGCTTCCTGCGCGCCGAACTCGATCGCCGCAAGCGGAGCCAGGGCTGGCTGGCCTACGACGACCTGCTCGCCCGCCTGGCCGAGGCCCTGGACCGGCCCCGAAGCGGTCCCCACCTGGCAAGCCGGATCAAAGCCCGCTATCCGGCGGCCCTGGTCGACGAGTTCCAGGACACCGACCCGATCCAGTACCGGGTGTTCGCCCGCATCTACCGCCAGGGTGGCGGCAGCCTGTTTCTGATCGGCGACCCCAAGCAGGCCATCTACTCCTTCCGCGGCGCCGACATCTTCACCTATATCCAGGCCCGCCGCGCCACCGCGCCCGGAAACCGGTCCACCCTGGGCGTCAACCACCGGGCGACCCCGGCCATGGCGGCGGCGATCAACACCCTGTTCGGCCGCCGTGAGGATGCCTTTGTCTTCACCGACGACATCGTCTTCCAGCCGGTGCAGGCCGCGGACCAACCCCGGGCGCAGCCGCTGCTGCTCGCCGGCCGGGCCGCTCCTCCCTTGACCGGTCTCCTCCTCGACAGCGAACGGCTGAAGAGCGGCAACTCGAAAACCCTCAGCAAGGAGCGGGCCACCAGGGGTGCGGTCGCCTTCTGCGCCGACGCCATCGTCCACCTGCTGGAAGCGGCCGCCCAGGGCCGGGCCACCATCGCCGGACAAAAGCTGACCACCGGCGACATCGCCATCCTGGTCCGCAGCCACCGCGAGGCCGAGGCCATGCAGGCCGGCCTGCGCCGCCGGGGCCTGAGCTGCGTTGCCGTGAGCCAGGACTCGGTGTTTGCCACCCCGGAGGCCCGGTCCCTGGCCCTGGTGCTGGCCGCCTTGGCCGATCCCGGCGACGCGGCCCGCATCCGCACCGCACTGGCCACCGATCTCTTCGGGGCCAGCGGCGAGGAGCTCCATTGCCTCACCACCGACGAACAGGCCTGGGAGGTCCGGCTGGGCGGCCTGCTCCAGTACCGGCAGATGTGGCGCGACCAGGGCTTTCTCCCCATGTTCCAGCATCTCCTGGCCGCGGAACAGGTCACCCGGCGGCTCACGGCCAGGTCGGGCGGGCGGCGCAGCCTGACCAACTATCTCCATCTGGCCGAACTGCTGCAAGCCAGCCCGGCCGGCCACCACGGCACCGCCGCCCTGCTGCGCTGGCTGCACCGCCACCAGGGCCGCCCGGATCACACCGCCGAAAATCAGTTGATCCGCCTGGAAAACGACGAGCACCTGCTGCGGATCGTCACCATCCACCGGGCCAAGGGGCTGGAGTTCCCGGTGGTGGTCCTGCCCTTTCTCTGGGCCGGCCGGTCGCCGGGCAGCGGCGGCCCGCTCTGCTTTCACGACCGCGGCAGCCTGCGCCTCACCCTCGATCTCGGCAGCGGCCGGGACGACCACCGCCGCTGGGCCGAGGAAGAACAGTTGGCCGAGGAACTGCGCCTGCTCTACGTGGCCATGACCAGGGCCAAGTCCTGCTGCCTGTTCTGCTGGGGCCGGGTGAACGGCCTGGAGCACACCGGACTGGCCCATCTCCTCCATCGGGGCCGCTGCCCGGAAGACGACGCCACCCTGGGCCGCGAACTGGAGGTGATGAACCGAGAAGAGCCACTACTCGCCCTGCGCCCCTATCCCCGGGCCTTCGGCAGCCACCGCTTCGTCGCCGCCACCGCCGCCCCCACCCTGCAACCGGCCAGCTTCCGGGGCCGGATCAATCCCGGCTGGACCATGACCAGCTATTCCCGGCTGAGCGCGGGCAGCGACACTCCCGCAGGCGGAGACCGGGACGAGCGGGACAGCAGCGCCAGCGGCACGCCCGAGGATTTCACCTCCCTCTTCACCTTTCCCCGCGGTCCGATTGCCGGCACCTGCCTCCACACCCTGCTCGAAGGGCTCGATTTCAGCCGCCCCGCCGGGGAGCAGCAGCCCCTGATCGCCCGAGTTTTGGAGCAGGCCGGGATCGATCCGCGCTGGCAGCCAGCCACGGCCCGCTGGCTGGACGATCTCCTGGCGGTACCCCTGCCCGGCGCCTGCGCCCTCGGCCATCTGGCCGGCCGGGACCGGATCAACGAGCTCAGCTTCCTCTTTCCCCTGGAGCAGGTCGATCTCCCCCGGCTCAACAAACTGCTCGCCGCGGCCGGCCTGCGCCCTCTGACCGGCACCACTGCCCCGCTGCACGGGTTGATGAAGGGGTTCATCGACCTGGTCTTCCGCCACCAGGGGCGCTATTTCCTGGTCGACTACAAATCGAACCACCTGGGCCCCTCCCTGGCCGACTACGGATCCGAGGCCCTGGCCGCCTGCATGGACAGCCACCAGTACCCGCTCCAGGCCCTGATCTATACCCTGGCCCTGCACCGGTTTCTGGATGCGCGGCTCGAGGGCTACCGCTACGACGACCACTTCGGCGGCGTCTATTACCTCTTCCTCCGGGCCATGCACCCGGGCCACCCTCCCGGCACCGGCATCCACGCCTCCCGGCCGGCGTATGACCTGATCGCGGCCCTGGACGACTGTTGTCGGGGAGGGCGAGGACGATGATGCCCACCCTGCTCGATCAGGTCCGGGCCTGCCGGCTGTTCCGTCCCCTCGACGTCGAGGCGGCGCGGCTGCTGGCCCGGCTCGACCAGGGACAGTGCGAACCCCTCCCGGTGCTCGCGGCCCTGGCCAGTTGGGCCACCGGCCAGGGCCACACCTGCCTGCCCCTGGCCGCGGTCCCCGACCTGCTGGCGGAAGCGGGCCTGGACAGCAGCCGGTTCCGCGACCTGGCCGCCCTTCGCCGGGATTTGTTGGCCTCGCCGATGGTCGGCCGTGCCGGCGAGATCCGGCCCCTGGTGCTCGATGCGGCCGACAACCTCTTTCTGTTCCGTCTGGACCGCGACGAGGCGGTGATCGCCCAAGCCCTGCGCCAGCGGACCGCCGACATCGAGACTCCGGCTGCGGCCGCAGCCCCCCTGCTCGATCAACTCTTTGCCGCCACCGTTCCGGCAACCGTCGACTGGCAGCGGAGCGCGGCAGCCCTGGCCCTGTGCCGGCGCTTTGTGGTCATCTCCGGCGGACCGGGCACCGGCAAGACCTTTACCGCGGCCCGCATCCTCGCCCTGCTCGCCGCCCTGGCCCCGAAGAAGCTGCGGATCGCCCTGGCCGCGCCCACCGGCAAGGCGGCGCTGCGCCTCCAGGAGTCGATCCGTTCGGCCAAGACCACCCTGCCGGCCGCCCTAGCCGACCAGATCCCCGAGCAGGCCCAGACCCTGCACCGGCTGCTCGGCTACCACACCCATCGCCCCGGTTTCCGCCACCATGCCGCCAACCCGCTCCACCTCGATCTCCTCATCCTCGACGAGGCCTCGATGATCGACGTGCCGCTGATGGCCGCCACCCTGGCCGCCCTGCCCCCCGCCTGCCGGGTGATCCTCCTCGGCGACCGGGACCAACTGGCCTCGGTGGAGGCGGGCAACCTGTTCGGCGACCTCTGCGGCGCCGGCAGGCTCCGCTGGTCGTCCCTGCTCGTTGCGACAATGGGCCCGCTGGTCGGCCTGATTCCCGTGCCCTTCACCCCTGCCGAGGCCGCGGACCCGCTGGCCGACTCCCTGGTCATCCTCCATGCCAGCCACCGCTTCCAGGCGGGGTCCGGCATCGGCACCCTTTCCCGGGCGATCAACACCGGCGATGCCGCGATCCTGGACGCGGCCCTGCGCCAAAAAGCGCCGGACCTCCACATTGAGGAGGCCACGAACCCAGTGGCGACCGCTTGGCTCCGACAGCAGATCGAACACCGCTTTCTGCCGCTGTTCACCGCCGATAGTCCCCGGGCGGCGCTGCGGGAACTCGGTCGCAGCCGCATCCTCTGCGCCCTGCGCGAGGGGCCGGCCGGGGTCGACGGCATCAACCGGCTGGCCGAGACTTTCTTCCGGCGCCAGGGCAGCATCCCTCCGGACGAGCGGCTCTATCGCGGCATGCCCATCCTCATCCTGCGCAACGACTACGGCCTGGGGTTGTTCAACGGCGACACCGGCATCCTCTGGCCCGACGGCCACGGCACCCTCCAGGCCTGGTTCCCGCTGGCAGACGGCGACCTCCGCCCGATCGGTCTGGGACGCCTGCCCGCCTGGCAAACCTCCTACGCCCTCACCGTCCACAAGTCGCAGGGATCGGAATTCGACCGGGTCCTGTTCATCCTGCCTCAGGAGGACGCGCCGATCCTCAGCCGGGAGTTGCTCTACACCGGCATCACCAGGGCGCGGCAACAGCTCACCCTCTACTGCCGCCGGGAGCTGCTGCGCCAGATCGTGCAGCGCCGGGTCATCCGCTATTCGGGACTGGGAGCAAAGCTGCGCCAAGACGGTCGCGACCTCAGCCGGGCACAACCGACAACCGCAGGAAACCGCTGATCATGGACATCAGAAAGCTGGACGTTTTCCGCAAGGTGGTGGAGCTGAAAAGCTTCACCAAGGCCGCCGAGGCCGCCCTGCTCTCGCAACCGACGGTGAGCGAGCACATCCGCAACCTGGAAGAGGAACTGGGAATGAAACTGGTGGACCGGCTGGGGCGGGAGACCGAACCCACCCCCGCGGGCCGGGTGCTCTATCAGCACGCGGTCCGGATGGTCCAGTTGCAGCAGGAGGCCCTGCAGGCCATCGCCCGCTTCAACGGCACCCTGAGCGGCGAGGTCCGGATCGGGGCCAGCACCATACCCGGGGCCTATATCCTGCCCCGACTGCTCGCCTCCTTTTGCCGGCAATACCCGGAGGTCCGCCCCCTGGTCGAGATCAGCGACTCGAAGACCACCGGGGCCCGCATCCTGGCCGGCACCTTTGACCTGGGTCTGGTCGGGGCAATCTGGAACGAACGGGGCCTGCTGTGGACAGCTCTCTTCACCGATCCCCTGGTTGTGGCCGTCCCGCCCGACCATCCCCTGACGGCGCTCTCTGCCGTACCCCTCGACGAACTCCGCCGTCATCCCTTTCTCTTGCGGGAGCAGGGCTCGGGCACCCGCAAGGTCGTGGCCCGTCTGCTCGAACAGCAGGGGCAGCGGGAGGCCGATCTCCGGGAAACCGCCACCCTGGGCTCCAACGAGGCGGTCCGGGAGGCGGTCAAGGCCGGCCTCGGCATCGCCGTGCTCTCGGCAAGGTCCGTGGCCCAGGATGTCCAGGCAGGCACCCTGGTGGCCGTCCCCCTGGAGGAGGCGGCCGCTGAACGCCCCATTTATCTGATCCAACGGAAAAACCGGGAACCGGCGCCGGTGGCCGCCGCCTTTCTCGACCACCTGCGGGCCGCCGCCGATCAGGAGCCCCTGCCCACCCCGTAACGGCGCGGGCAGGGGCCAGTCTCAACCGTTGTTGGCCACCTCCTCGCCCGGATTGTCCTGGCGGGCGGTGGCCGTCCGGAGACGCGACTCCGGGCCGCTGTCCTCGCCCGGCCAGCCCTCGATCCAGGCCTGCCACTCGTTGCGGGCATGCAGCCAATCGAACAGGAAGTGCTGTTGCTCCTCCCGTGGAGCCACCGCCCGGCGCAACCGTTCGCCGGTGAGCATCATCCGCAGCCGCAGCCGCTGCATGCTGATGATATCCCGCAGGCCCAGCAGGGCCGCCTCCAGTTGCTGGTCGTCAGCCCCATCCCTGCCGTTCGCCCCGCTGGCCGATTGCGTCCCGGGCAGGGCCAGGTCCACCTCCTGCAGGGGCCGGACCTCGCCGGCCTCGGTGAGAAAAATCCCGCTGGCCGTGATCGTGCCCAGGATCGAGCCGTCGGCCCGTTCCAATTGGAAACCGGTGCCGGCATGGGTCACGGCGATCGCCCCGACCCCGGCCTCGCGCAGGGATTTCAGGGCCTCGCCCCCCTGCCCGTCCGGGGTCCAGATGAGCAGTTGGTCAAAGGCGGGGTCGCTTTCGTCGATCCAGCAGTTGGCGTCGCTGTCCAGGTCGGCCAGCTCGCCGAACCCGGAGCCGCTGCTCGGACCGAACAGTTCCAGGCCGCTGTTGATGCGGCCATCCTGGTTGCGGTCAAAGGCGAGAAACCCGCAGCCGCCGCCGGGGCAGGCCAGGTTTTCCTCGGTGCCGTCGCTGTCGAGATCAAAGAGGAAGGTGCTGTCGCCGAGCAGGGGCGAGTCGAGATCGAACTGGAGGACAAGGGGATCGATGAACAGGGTCGAGACGTCCAGCGCGGCGGTGGTGGCGGCCACGGTGTGCCGCTCCAGGGCGAGGCCGAGATCAAAGGCGATCTCCCGTCCGTCCGTGGTCTGCACCGAACCCCGGGCGGAAAACAGTAACGACTCTTCCTCGCGGTAGACCACGCCGCTGACCAGGCTGGCGGTCTGGACACCGAGCAGGGGACTTGGCGCCGGTGGGGGCGGGGATGGGATGGGGTCGGTCTCGGCGGCGCTGATCCTGACCGGCTGGCCGATCACCTGTTCCGTCAGGTGGGCGAGCGCCGCCTCGGGGCCGGCTTGGTTGTCGCTGCCGGTGAAAGTCGGGTCACAGGAGCCGTCGGCCCGGCTGACCTCGGACCGGCAGGCAAGGGTTGTTTGGGTGGCACTGGCGAGCATGGTGGCGAGGCGGACGCCGAAAAGATCGGTCTGCTCCGGGCTGTCGGCCGGTGCCGTGCCCCTGCTCACGCCGGTGAATCGTTGTTCCACTTCCTTGTAGGTTCGTGCTGCATCCATGCTGACCGCGGTCGCAGCGATGTTCATTGTTCCTCCTTCAGGTGTGATGGGATGATCTGATGCACTGCCTTCCCCTTTATCGACCATCCGCCGCCGGGAGTTAATCCCGATTCGCTCCTGACCGCAAACGGCGGCCCTCCTTTGGCGATGGCCATTTGACAAACCCCGTGGTCAGGCCTATGTGTTTTGAACACGGAACCCGGCACGACACGCTCTTTTCCCACCTTGAACCGAATAAAGGAGAACGGTCATGACAACCCAGGCAACGGCCATGGTCCTGGCCTCATTCGCCGCCGACAGTCTGGCCCTCGGCGCCCACTGGATCTACGACACCGATGTGATCGACCAGCGTTTCGTCCGGGTGGAGGAACTGCTCGCCCCCCTGCCCGGCTCCTACCATGCCGGCAAGAAGCAGGGGGACTTCACCCATTACGGCGACCAGGCCCTGGTGCTGCTCGAATCCCTGAATCGAACCAGTGGCTTTTCCCTGCCCGAGTTCGCCGCTGCCTGGAAACAGTTGTTCACCGGCTACCACGGCTACATCGACAAGGCCACCGCCACTACCCTGGAGAACATGGCGCAGCACCTGCCGCCCGACCAGTGCGGCTCGCCTTCCTCGGACCTGGGCGGCGCCGCCCGGATCGCGCCGCTGGTCTTTTTTTACCGAAACGACCGGGACCGGCTCATCGACGCGGTCCGCCAGCAGACCGCCCTGACCCACAACAATCCGGCCACCCTGGCCGGGGCCGAGTTTATCGCCAAGACCGCCTGGGCGGTGCTGCACGGAGCCGGGCCGGTCACGGCCATGGAAGAGGCCCTGGAAGAGGGGGTGGCCGATCTCGACCTCGACCTCCGCATCCGGGCCGGGCTCGATGCCGGCGGCAAGGACACGCGCACCGTGATCAAAAAATTCGGCCAGATGTGCGCCATTGCCGCGGCCCTGCCCGGCGCCATCCACCTGATCCTGACCTACCCGGACGACCTCAGGACCGCCCTGATCGAGAACGTCATGGCCGGTGGCGATTCGGCGGCACGCGGCCTGGTGGTGGGCATGATCCTGGGCGCTCATCTGGGCCGGGCGGCGATCCCCGAAGAATGGTTGACCGGCATGGTCCGCTATGGCGACATCACCGGTCTGCTCGCCGCTGGCGGCGCGGCAGCGTGAACACGCTTTCCATGCAAAAGTCGAACCTGAGACCCATCAGACGATGGTCTGCCACATCGTGGCATCAACACGGTCAAGGAAAATTCTCATTGACGCCGGGAAAAATACCCTATACTACACAACAAACGATTTCCTTTGCCCAAACACCGCCCCCCTGATCCTCGATGGTCGCAAAAAATTTCCAGCCGCAACTGCACCACTTTGAGCAGACATGCCAGAACGCCGGGCTCAAGGTGACCCACCAGCGTCTGGAAATCTATGGCGAGCTGCTCAGGGCCCATGATCATCCTGCCGCCGAGACCCTGTACAAACGGCTGGAAAAACGGTTCCCCTCCCTGTCCCTCGACACGGTCTACCGGACCCTGGCCACCTTTGAGAAACTTCACCTGGTCCAGCGGCTGGAGACCGTCAAAAGCCAGGCCCGCTACGAGGTTCTGGCCTGCCGCCATCACCATTTCCTCTGCGATACCTGCGGCCGGATTGTTGATTTTGCCTGGCCGTCCTTTGATGCCATGCCACCGCCGCCAGACCTCGCGGCGATCGGCGCCATCGATCGCACCGCCGTGGTCGTGCACGGCACCTGCCGCGCCTGCATTGAGGCGGCCCGGAAAAACAGCACCCCGGATCAAACCGCGCTCCCCGAACTCTCCCGACCGCTTTAACCAGTCCCTGCTGCCCCATCACGCGACATCCAACCGCGTTCCCCCCTTTTTGGCCTTCTCCCGTCCGGATATCGTGTCATTTTCCTTTACAGCAAAAGGAGAATGATTATTCTGTGCAACACTGTTTCTTGTCTTTTGCTCGATGGCGAGCGATCCGTTCACGGGCGCATCACAACCATCGCAACGCAGTCCCAACCGATATCCCTTCAAAAAGGAGACGTACCATGGCCACCATCACCCTGAAAGGCAATGCAATTGAAACCTGCGGCACCCTGCCTGCCAAGGCCTCCGCCGCCCCTGATTTCACCCTGGTCAAGACCGATCTCTCCGAGGTGACGCTTGCCAGTTACAAGGGCAAAAAAATCGTGCTCAACATCTTCCCGAGCATCGACACCCCGGTCTGCGCCGCCTCGGTGCGCCGGTTCAACCAGACCGCCGGCGAGCTGGCCAACACGGTGGTGCTGTGCATCTCCGCTGACCTGCCCTTTGCCCACACCCGCTTCTGCGAGACCGATGGCCTCAAGAATGTGGAATCCCTGTCGGTGTTCCGCTCGCCGGCCTTCGGCAAGGACTACGGGGTGACCATCACCACCGGCCCCATTGCCGGTTTGCTCTCCCGGGCGATCGTCATCATCGGCACCGACGGCACGGTGGTCTATACCGAGCAGGTGCCCGAAATCACCCAGGAACCCGACTACGACGCCGCCCTGGCAGCGCTGAAGTAACGTTCGCCGCGCCTACACCAGCCAAAGCTCCGGTCGCCTTGTGGCCGGAGCTTTTTTTGTTTCCCCTTGCCATCCGCTTCGCTTTTTTCGCCCCGCGCCCCTCGCTTAACCCAGCGTACTTCTTCGGAGAGTTCTCGGGGATAAATTGCCGGATCCGGCAGAACGCCATATCGATATTGACAGGATCGGCATTCTTTTTTAGTTTTGGTTGGCAATTTCCTCAATCCACCCCACACTACCCATGGACATCGACGCCACCAATCTGGCCATCATCAACCACCTCAAGGACGGCCGCGCCTCGTTCAAGAAAATCGCCGAGGAGCTGTCGCTGGCCGAGGGCACCGTCCGCTCCCGGGTGAAAAAACTGATCGCCGAGGGGATACTCTCGATCAGCGGCCTGGTCAATCCCGAGTCCCTGCCCGATCAGCAGATCGTCATGGTGGGGGTGCGGGTCAAGGGCATGGATCTGGTCAAGAAGGGCGAGGAATTCAGCAAGCTGCGCGGGGTGATCTCGGTTTGCGTGGTCACCGGCCAGTTCGACCTCATCATCACCGCCTTGCTGAGCAAGGAGTTCGGCCTGCTCGAGTTTTTCACCCAGGAGGTAGCCACCATCGACAACGTGCGCTCGGTCGAGACCTTCGTGGTCTACAAGAGTTTCAACCTCAAGGTGCCCCTGACCGGTCAGCCGGTGCTGGGAACCCTTGCGGACAACGGCTAACGCCAAGGAGCAAGCCATGGAGACGACCATGAAAACCACGCCGCTGCACGGCTGGCATGTCGGCCACAGCGCCAATATGGCGGCCTTCGGCGGCTACGAGATGCCGCTCTGGTATCCGGCCGGGGCCAAGGCCGAGCATCTGGCGGCGATCACCGGAGCCGGCCTGTTTGACACCAGCCACATGGCGGTGCTCACCCTGCACGGTCCTGCGGTGCGGGCGTTGCTGCAACGCTGTTTCTCCAAGGATCTGGAACGGTGCATCGGCCCCAAGAAAGGGCCGCTGATGCCCGGCCGCGGTGTTTACGGCGTCTTTCTCGACCCGGCCGGCCAGGTGATCGACGACGCCATCGTCTATCAGTGCGGCGAGGCCGACTACATGCTGGTGGTCAACGCCTCCATGGGCGGGCCGATCGCCGCCCACCTGCACCAGCACAACCCGGATCCCACCAAGGCGGTGATCCATGACCACACCGACCGGATCGGCAAAATGGACCTCCAGGGGCCGGCGGCGGCCAGGGTCTTGAGCCGCGTGCTGCGCGACCCGGACCAGGTCTTCGACCGCATGGTCTACTTCTCCTTCAAGGGGACCTTTGCCCCGGACCTCCTGCCCGGCGTCCCGGTAACGCTCCTCGACGGCACGCCGGTGCTGGTGTCGCGCACCGGCTATACCGGTGAATTCGGCTTCGAGTTGTTCGTGGCCCCGGAACACACCGCCAAGCTGTGGCAGCTCCTGCTCGCGGCCGGCGAACCGGACCACCTCCTCGTCTGCGGCCTCGCGGCCCGCGACTCCCTCCGCGCCGGCGCCGGCCTGCCGCTGTCGCACCCCGACATCGGCCC
>Ga0074193_1000446_pt1 | contig 69947 bp, 42 predicted proteins | sample EPASupsiteHSE605_FD_64523 | JGI IMG/M metagenome (GOLD analysis project Ga0074193, IMG submission 64523) | Bioremediated contaminated groundwater from EPA Superfund site, New Mexico - Sample HSE6-05 | ecosystem: Environmental > Aquatic > Deep subsurface > Groundwater > Contaminated ...
ACAAACATCCAATATTCACTTTATACTTGTCTCCATTATAAACAACAATTCCATCTTTCTCTTGACAACAAAGACGAAAACGAAAACTATCAACAATTCCAAAATGTGCTTCCCATTCTCTCAACAGATTTATTACTCCAATCTGATCATTTCTATCACTAGGAATATGTCCTGACTCAAGAAAATCAATGAAATGACAAAAAACTCCAAATTCACACGAATCACTCAAAACAATCCGATCTTTTGTCGTATATTCATCTCTAAATCTCTTTAAACACAACAAAACATCCTTTTCAACATGTTTTGTTCTATCCTGACACTGAAACACAACTTCTGGCATTAATAAAAAATTGTCACATTTATCACTAAATCAGTTTGATACAATGTAGATTATAAACTTACCCTATTCAACAAAAATAGGGATCATTCACATATGATTTCCTCGCTAAAAGTTGATCTTCCAACTTCTATCTGTGGTTCTAAACAATTAAAGGTCCTAGTTTAGACAGACTTTACGTAACTGTTGGGTTTTACGATTAATCCTGATTATCGTAACCCATTTGACGTTTGAATACATTAAGACGATGAAGTTAAAACTTTCAAAGGTAGTAACATAAAAAATGACTTTTTGAGAAGATATTTGTTACATATTTGAATATTTACACTGCTAAAAAAAACCTTTAAATGAGAGCTTTCTCATTTTCAGAAATCCGACTAAAGATATATGAGAGTGGGAATGGGAGCTCTAAAATCAGTTTTGATGGCTTCACTGGCTCGGAATTTGCACTTGAGGAACTGTTTGTTAACTCAATATCCTCTTTCGGTTTGGATCTTGATAATCTATGAAACCTATTCTTCACATTCACATCAGTACGACACTTAAAGAACTTAGAAATAAATGACCATTTTGGTCCATATTCATGGAATTTAACCATTAAAAGCTCATCTTCTTCATTTGTCCATTCTTCTTTAAACCCCTGCTGCGCTGTTGGTGCCAAATAGTACTTCCACCTCTCTCTGCACTGCCTTGAAGAACGATTTGGCATCTGAAGTGCAATCGCATTCCAATCATTCTCTCCGTACTTTTGAACAAGAACACTAAGCTCTGAGTCTTCAATACTGGTAAATTTCTGTTTACCTCGCTTACTCGTCGGTGCCGTATATGATAGGGTCATCACAAGGTCTCAATAATTTGAGTGTAGATGGAATACCGTTGATCAACGATACTACCGATAAAATCTCGCGAAATAACGTTTTTCGCACTTTTAGCATCATGACTGAGGGAAGATTTGGGAAAGCGACAAATCGCCTTCTGCAGAATGAACAAACTCTGCAGAAAGAGAAATCTCTTTACAAGCGTCTTGGAAAAGTATTACCAGAAGAGACTGTAAAAATACCGAAGATTGGAGAGTGGGAGTTAACTGTTAGTGATAACCCCAATCAGACGAATGCTCAAAATTCCAAGCAAAGAAATACTAACAATAAAGAGAATGCAAATAATGCATCGATGGCAAGATCTAAGAGCGGAATGTCAGCACCGTTTTCTGTTAAGCCACCCAAAGTTAGTCAATCCTCACATGGATATGGTGAGAGCAGGGTGCAATATCCAAATGGGACTGCGACGACAGATATTAGTGATATTTTGAAATCTAAGTTTAGGGCGCCATCCAAGCCATTACCACCTTTGAAAAGCGATTTTCTGGATGATCCACAGTTTTTGCCTCTCGAAGTTTTTGATGATTCAACCTACGAAGAGTTTACTCTCGATGAATTGATGAAAGATCCAATTGCATATTCACGCTTCCAAGAAATTGATGGTGATAACTATTGGGCAAAATGTACTGTGCTTTCATATGATGAAAAAACTGGATTGTTTTTGATTGAATGGGATGGAACAGGAAAGAGGAAAAAAGTCGCAAGATTTAATTTAAGATTTGAACGGGAAGATAGAGAAAAATTCGAAAAAAGGATAATCGCTGCAAAGAAATCATGTGCTTTGTTTGAGACTTCGTTGAGATTTCAGTCCAGAATAACTCAAATGCCTCGTGAAAACCTTCCTGTGATTTCTCCTGAAGACCTTGAAGAAATTCATTTTAAAATTAATCAGAATATTGACATGGCATATCAAAGAGTTTTATATTATCTTGACGAAGAGATACGTGAAGAGTTTAAAACAATCAATAATATGCTTGCTTTTCAATATGAACTTCAACATAATCCTCTGATTCCTAATCGTAATGAGTTTTTAATGCTAATGCCATCACTTCCCATAGTAAAGGAGTCTGGTTTAGCAGCATCACCCTATACCAATTTTGATGATGCTTTAAATAAGGTGACAGAAATGCACCTATTAGCAAATCCACACTATCGAAGAGGAATATTTACCATATGGAATATTTTTCAGGATTCAGAAGGTCTTACATTGTTGAATTATGGCTATAGCGAAACTATTTCGCTTGAAGAGTTTGTTAACCGACAGAATACTCATTTGGAACAAACAACACATGAATTTAAGAGATCAATTCAAGATACACTTGAGGGTGTTTTGTCTACTACTGTTTCTGATCATGCATCAACACTAAAACCTAAAGAAAAGCTTCAATACCAAAGTATGGTCACTTTAACAGCAAGGATGCTTCACACGGTCCTGCTAAGGATTGTGGACTCAACTTTATCAACCTACCTCTTACAATTTATTCAGTATTCGGATCCAGACAATACACCTGAAAGATCAGAACCACAGTTTTCTATCAGTTTAGTGCTTGAGGCAGAGGGTCATATTAACTATATTCCAACATTAGATGAATTTCAGCAGGAATTACTACAACTCCTAAGTAGTTTAGAAACATCAGTAGTTGAGTTGCCAAACATTAAATCTGCTCTATTTGAAGTTGATACATCTTCAGTATCATTTTCCGACTGTTCTGATATAATTCAATCAAAAAAGATTGAACTTGAGAAAATAATTCAAGTGTTATTCTCACAAATGCGACGATTTTTGACCGATAGACTGTTTTTAGAACAAGTTTTATCAATTGATCCTCTTGAATACACTCGAACATTTGATCCAAACGGAAATAAATCCCTTGATGAGTACCGAAATCAATTGAGCGAGTTTAATAGGATGCTGAATGTGGTTCAAAATGAGACTAGTAATGATTATCAATTAGGTATTTTCCATTTATCATGTTCCGAATTTAAATCAAAATCAGTAGCACACATACAAACTTTGATATTTAATTTCTTATCCCATGTGAAAACATTAGCACTTGATGCAATTACTGATCTCCAAAATGAATTTAGTGAGATTACTCTAAAACTCAAGAAGATTCCTCAAACTCCTGAAGAACTTTCAGATATAAAGAAATATTTGGAACATGTTTACGATTCGGTGAAAATGCGTAATAAGAAAATGGCAGCCGCAAATGAAAAATTCTCTTTCCTTGAAGAGTTTCAATTTGGTGTTGATAATGATGAGTTTCAATATAGATATCAAACGCTACAAATGCCTCAAAAGATTTCTGTTTTAATGGACGAAACTGAGAGAACCCTATCTGTTGAAAGAATTCGAATGATTAGAGAACTAAGGTCCAATCAAAGGAAACTCGAGAGCGAAAGTACAGTTTTATCTGATCAATTAACGTCCTTTGCATCAAAGTATTCTGACTTAGAAATGACAGTTGAAGCAGTTGATCAGATTAATGACATCGAAAAGAGACTTCAGGTATTTAAGGATGAACAAGACACATACAATAAGCACGAAAAACTTTTTGATTTTGAACAAGGAGCGAACAAAGTCTTGCAAAAACTGATTGAAGAGTTTTCTCCTCTCCATCAGCTTTGGAATCTCGCTAATGAATGGTTGAATACATATACTCAGTGGCTGGATACCCCATTCCCCCAGATTAAAGCCGATTCGATTACCCAGTTTATGGTACAATCAAATAAAAAGATTAACAAACTTAGAAAAGAATTGGTTTCTCAACCCCTATTAGTTGAAAAAGTCCTTAATCCACTTGTTGTTCAAATCGAAACATTTAAGCACAATGTTCCTCTCGTTACAAGACTTAGACACCCTGGAATTAAAACCAAGCATTGGGAAATGATTACTCAAGTTGTTGGTTTTTCTGTTGTTTCATCAATGGAATTGTCTCTTCAAGGATTTTTGGATTTAAAGCTTGATAAATGGAACGAACAAATTATTGAAATTGCTAGTGTTGCTGCTCAAGAATACAGCCTTGAATCATCACTAGATCAAATGGATGCTGAACTTCAAACGAAAATGTTTTCTTCTACTGTTTTCCGTGATTCTGAAAGATATATATTGACTGAGATTGATGATATAATATCAACAATTGATGATCAGCTGGTCACAACACAGACAATTCTCACATCTCCATTTATTGCACCTGTAAAGAAACGTGCCATTGAGCGATTAACATTTTTGAGGTCTTCTCGTGATGTCCTTGAGCTTTGGGTTTCATGTCAGAAATCTTGGCTTTATCTTCAGCCAATTTTTACTGGAACATCAATTCAACAAAAATTACACAAAGAGGCACGTGATTGGAGTTCTGTTGACAAATTGTGGACAGCAATTATGACCTTAACTCACAATCATCCAGCTTTTATGAATGTAATGCATCGAGATAATCTTCCTGATCACTTAAAGCAATGTAATGAACTATTGGATTCTATTACGAAGGGTCTAAATGCATATTTAGAATCGAAAAGGATTGGCTTTCCTCGTTTTTTCTTTTTATCAAATGATGAACTCATATCAATTCTATCAAATTCCAAAGACTTTTCAAAAATGCAAGAATCGATGCAAAAGCTTTTCGAGTATGTTAATACTATTACTGTAAACAAAGAACAGATGATTACTCACATCAAAGATATTGAGGGTGAAACTGTTCGGCTTAAAACCCCAGTTGATACAGATGTTACTGAAATTGAAGATTGGTTGAATTCATTTGAAGATGAAATAAAATCTTCAATGAAAGAGTATATTAATCAATCAATAGTTTCATACAATAAGAAGAAGCGCGAGTATTGGTTGGCCGAATTCCCTGCTCAGGTGGTTTTAATTGTTAATCAAATAATGTGGACTCAACAAGTTTCAACTGTTCTCAAAGGTCAGAAACTTCGTGGGATGAAAGTTCTTCAGCAGAAATATATTGAGCAACTTGAACAGCTTACTGCAATGATTAGGCAACCAGTGTCACATCTTATTAGACAGATTGTGAGTTGTCTATTAATCTTTGAGGTTCATAACAGAGATATTATTCAGTATTTTATTACAAATGAAGTTTCAGATATAGAAAGTTTTCAATGGATCCAGCAGCTTCGATATTATTTCGAAGATGACACCGTCTATGTGAGATGCATTAATAATTCTTATGAATATTCTTATGAATATGCTGGGAATTCTTCGAGATTGGTGATTACCCCTCTAACTGATCGATGTTACCAAACTTTATTATCGGCATTTAAACAATTCTTAAGCGGAGCTCCATCTGGACCAGCAGGAACAGGAAAAACTGAAACAGTTAGAGATTGTGCAAAAGCTCTAGGACGACCATGCGTTGTCTATAATTGTTCTGAAGAAGTTACACCGGAGCAAATGTCCCAGTTTTTTGCTGGTTTATCGGCATCTGGATCATGGAGTTGCTTTGATGAATTCAATAGAATTAATATAGAAGTTCTATCTGTCATTGCTCAACAAGTCAGAACAATTCAAAGTGCACTATCTTCAAATGTTGAGACTTTTATTCTTGATCAAAGGACATTACGATTAAATCAAAATGCAGGGATATGCATTACAATGAATCCTGGATATGCTGGCCGCACTGAGCTCCCAGATAATCTTAAGGCCCTCTTCAGGCCATGTGCAATGATGGTACCAGACTTTGTCTTTATTAGTGAAATTTTACTTTATTCTGGAGGGTTCGCTACTGCTTCCACTTTGTCGGTTAAATTAGTGGCATTGTTTGATCTATGTAGAAAACAGCTTTCTAATTCCCATCACTATGACTGGGGGTTGAGAGCTATGAAAGCTATTTTATCGACTGCAGGAAAAGCAAAACGGCAAGATTTAGAATCCGATGAATCTGTTTTATTAGTTAGGACTATCAAAGATATCACAGCACCAAAATTAATATCATCAGATCTTCCATTATTTAATGCCATCATCAAAGATGTCTTTCCATCAGTAAATATTCAGAAGAATTCACCCACAAGCCTATCAAATGAAATTAAGAATCAATTTTCTTTAAGAAACTTGCAAAGTTTGCCTTCGTGTGTATCAAAGTCAATCGAGCTTTATGAAACAATGTTGGTAAGACATGGCAATATGTTAGTTGGGTCATCAATGGGAGGAAAATCAACATCATGGAAAGTGTTAAGTGGGGCATTGAATTCTTTATCGAGCAACGGACAGGAGAAACCAGTTCATATTGAAACTATTAATCCTAAAGCAATTTCAATTGGGGAACTCTATGGTGCTTTTAATCCAATAACTTCAGAATGGTCAGATGGTGTTTTATCCAAATGCATAAGAGAATGTTCATTTAGTGATACCAAAGAGCAGAAATGGATTGTTGTAGATGGGCCTGTTGATTCACTATGGATTGAATCAATGAACTCACTTTTAGATGATAATAAGGTTTTATGTCTTGCAAATAATGAGCGTATTCAGCTTGGTCCACATGTTAGACTTCTTTTTGAAGTTGACAACCTTAATGAGGCTTCACCTGCTACTGTTTCAAGATGTGGAATGGTTTATTTTGATCCATCATCTCTACCATGGACAGCAATTGCAGATTCATGGATGAATAAGAATGAAGCCAGGCATCCATTAGTTACAAAGTTTTTACGAGAATTGATGAATCTTTATATTCCTGGATTAATGCAGTTTATCGTTGCCGATGCCAAAGCCTCTGTTCAAATCAACCCAAATTTTGCTTTGATGAATCTTCTACGATTGCTCTCGTGTTTTTATGATGTTGATAGAAGTCCTCAAGAAAAAACAACTGATGGTGATGAATTGGTAATGGAAGATCCTCTCAATCACTCTCTATATTTTTCTTTGTTTTCTTCTCCTGGAGAGACTACAATTCCATACATGGATGAAACTCAGATTACTTTAGCATTCGAAAGATGCTTCATTTTTGCTGTTGTTTGGGCTTTTGGAGGTATTTTGATTGATGAGTCAAGAGTATTATTTGATAGGTATCTCAAAGATTTGTGTGATACAAACCAGTGTAGGTGCCCTTTTCCTGTTAAAACTTCAGTATTTGAACTCTATGCCGATATTCCTGGGTCATGTTGGTCTCCGTGGATTGATGAAAACCCTGATCAGCTATTGGGGAGCAATTTGGAGATAGAATCTCAACTGATTCCAACAAATGAATCCGCATCCATATTATTTATAAATCGTTTGTTAACCACTCATGGATATCATTCAGTGATTCAAGGACCTGAAAGTGGAAAATCTCTTGTAATGGAGTCCCTTCTCAAACAAATCCTGGACCAAAAAACTTATGATTGTCATATTCTTCCAATTGCTCACTGCACAACAGCTGTTAACATTTCTAGATTCATAAGGTCTTTTCTCCATAAGAAACAAGGAAAACTATCACCCCTCCCAAACCAGAATCTAATAGTCATGATGGATAATATTAACTCTGTCAAGCCTGAAGAATATGGAGCTCAGCCTCCTCTTGAACTCCTGAGACAATTCATGGATTATGACGGATGGTATAATACTTCACCTGTTGAGTTTATTTCCATAACAGGAACAACAATTGTTGCAACCATGGGTGTTCCTGGAGGTGGTCTGTTCAATATTCCCGAAAGGTTGATGAGACATTTCTATTTTATGCACATACCAAAGTATAGTCATGAAACTGTTGAATTTATAACATATGGACTCATGAACCATTGTATATGTGGGGTTAGTTCATCAATTAAAGAACTTTTAAGACCAGCATCAGCTGCTCTTGTTGATATTTATTTCAAATGTGTAGCCAAACTTCTTCCTATTCCCTCGAAACAACATTATGTTTTCAGCTATAGGAGCATCATTCGTGTCATCAAAGGTATCATGCTTGTTGAATCAGCGAGTTTATCTGATAATCATACATTCATAAAACTATGGTATCATGAGATTGCAAGAGAATTCTGTGATAAACTAAACACGAATAATGATAGGGAATGGTTCACTCAAATTGAATCAGATGCATGTGTAAAACACTTTAAAGTATCATGGGAGTCAATTTCCAATCAAACAATCCCGATGTTTAATGGTATATCTGATTCATCAAGGAAGTACAAGGAGGTTATTAATACTCAAGATCGTTTACTTCAATCATGTAACAATATGCTTGAAGAGCATAATAGAGATGAAATCAAGCAATTAGATATTATATTATTTAATGAAGCAGTTGAAAGGCTGTCTACATTGTCAAGATCTCTTTATATGCCCCATGGTAACATTCTTTTGGTTGGTGTTAAAAGTAGTGGAAGAAAATCATTAACGAGATTGGCTCTTCATATTGCCAATATTCAGCCTTATGAAATTGTTATAACTAGATCATATAGCTTTTTGGAATGGAGAGATGATATGAAAAACCTAATGAAGCAGTGTGGTATCAAAGATATCAATACTGGGTTTATTATCACTGGATCTCAAATAATCATTCCACAGCAACTTGAAGACATTTCGAACTTGCTTACCAAGTGTCAAATACCTTTGCTGTTTGAAAGAGAAGAAATTGATATGATTAAAGCAGAAATTGTCCAGGCCGATGTGCTTGATCCGAGTATTGATCCATGGGAAATATTTATTGAAAGAATCCAAAAAAATCTCCATTTAATCATTGTAATGTCCCCATATGGTAATGCGTTTAAAGATGCTATGTTATATTATCCAGCAATCAGGAATGAAACCACAATTGATTGGTATATGCCATGGTCTCAAAATGCATTGGAATCGGTTGGAAAAGCACAGCTTTCAAAGATTAATATTCAACCATTAGCATTGTTTGAGTCTGTTGTTTCGATTTGCGTCAGAATCCATCGATCTGTTGAGGAGTTTGCTTCTCGGTTTTTCAAGGAAACCAAAAGATTTACCGCTGTTACACCAGCGAGATACTTTGATTTGCTCAACTCTCTGAGGAATAAATTTGAAAGAAAAAAGAAAGATAATCATAAAGCCACATTAGATTATGCTAATGGAATAGAAAAAATTAAGACAACACAAGTTCAGATTTCTAGAATGAGAGAACAATTAGATAGAGATATTCCTGTACTTCAAAAAATGGAAGCGGAAGTGGAAACCATTCTTGAGGAACTTCATGTCAAAAGAGCTGAAGTTGAAGTGACAAAAGAAGAAGTCTTGAGGAAGAGTGAAATTGCCGCAGTTGAAACAAAAGAAGCAGCAGAATCAAACCGAATAGCACAGGAACAATTTGCACGAGCTCAACCAATATTAGCAGAAGCGCAAGATGCCGTACAAAGACTTGATAAAGATTCGCTTGTAAATATCAAAAAGCTTCATCAGCCAAGTGGTGGGATGAAAGATACATTTGAGGCTATATGTATTATGTTCGAAAGGCAACCTCGTAAAGTAGATGGGCCAACACCAGGAACCAAAGAAGATGATTATTGGCCCGAGTTCGTTTCTCTTTTGAATGATATACAGTTTATTAAGAATATTACTAGCTTCAAAATCGAGTCAATGAAGAAAGATACAATCAATAGACTCAGAAAATATGTTCCTGAAAATAAGCAGGTAAGGGCAGAAAAGAAAAAAGCGGCTGTCGCATCTTTTCAAGCAATTGGTGCCATGTACGACTGGGTATGTGCTTCTTTCGAGTATTGGCAAATTTATCAAGAAATCCTTCCGATGCGTATTGCTGCTGATGAGGCAGCAAAAAAGCTCGAAATCAGTGAAGCTTTATTGGAGAAAGCAAGAAAGCATCTCGCAGAAGTTGAAGCAAACCTTAAACAACTTGAAGACCGTGTTATCGAAATGAGAAATAAAGAAAAAGAGCTCAAGGAGAATGTTGATAGAACAGAGGCTCGTCTTCTCAGAGCTAATAGGATTATGAGTGGGCTGAGTGGAGAAACTGATAGATGGAGTGTTATATATCAAAATCTTCAGGATTCATCACAGTATATTTTGGGAGACTCAATTCTAATCAGCGGCGTATTAACATATCTTGGTGCTTTTTCTCCTTCTTATAGAAGTCAAATGCTTGAATCATGGAAAAGGTATTTATCAAATGAGAGTATACCATTTACGGATAATTTTTCAATTGCTCAATCATTAGGAAATGATGCTATGATTCGAGATTGGATAGCAAAAGGTTTGCCAAATGATACACATTCAATTGAAAATGCACTCATTATTACCCAAGACGATTCATCATTCCCACTACTGATTGATCCTCAAATGAGTGGAACAAAATGGATACGGTCTTTATATGGTGATAGATTAATTGTTCTGAGGTTTGATCAATCTGATTTCGTTCAAAGGCTAAAGAGTTGTATAGCATTTGGCTCATCTGTTTTGATAGAGAATGTTGGAATGAAATTTGATCCACTAATTGATCCAATTTTATCACGAGAAATAATTACAAATGAAGGACAAAAGAGTATAGTAATAGCTGGAGAAACTGTCAATTATGCAGATTCTTTTAGATTGTTCATTTCCACGAAGTATCCAAATCCGCAGTATTCCCCAGAAGTTTGCTCTCAAATTAGTCTCATTAATTTTACTACCACTCAATATGGATTAACCGATTTGTTACTCAATAATCTTATTGAAGTTGAGAGAGAGGATTTGGATAAAAAACGAATCCAAATAATGGAAGCCAGTGCTGAAAATGTTCGAAGACTGAAACAAATTGAAGCTGACATTCTTAGAATTGTTAGCAACGCTGGTAGTGATATATTGGATGACGATGCTGCAATAAATACACTTCAAAATGCTCAGAAAACCTCATCTGATATTGCACAACAAATGGCAGCTTCTGAATCAACAGAAAAACAAATCATGATGTTTAAGCAGAAGTTTTATTCAGTTGCTGAAAGAGCATCTCTTTTATATTTTTGTGTTTCTGATTTTTCTGTTATCGATCCCATGTACCAATTTTCGCTCAAATGGTTTGTAAATGTGTTCAGAAATGCAATTACCAAATCCAATCGGCCTAGTGATTCGATAGAACTTATTGCGTCTTTTCATCAATCAGTTGCTCAATGCTTTTATGAATCTGTATCGTTTTCGTTATTTTCAAGGCACAAATTGCTGTTTTCCACATTGTTAGTAATAAGAATTATGTACTCTGAAAAACAAATCAGTTCAAATGAACTTGCATTTTTGCTATCACCTTCTCCATCAAAAGAACCCAACCAGTCATTTCTCCCAGATGAAATATGGTCTTTGATTGTCACATTATCATCTGTTTCGCCACAATTCTCTTCTCTATTGGCTAGTTTAAAGACTCATGAAAAAGAATGGAAAACTTATTATGAGTCTCCAAATCCTGAAAAAATGGTATTTCCATTATATTCAACTCTATCTTCATTTCAGAAGTTTTTGGTTTTAAGGGTTTTTCACTTGGAAAGGGTTAGAGAAGGGTTGTTTGCCTTTATTGAAGAGAACATGGGTAAATCTTTTGTTACTCCGCCCACTCTCAATCTATTAAATGTTTTCAAAGAAAGTTCACCACTATCACCACTTGTTTTTATAACTATGCCTGGAATTGATCCTCAAGATGAAATATTATCAGTAGCTTCCACTATGGAACTCGAAAAGTATATTAAAAGCTATTCTCTTGGGAGAGGAAGAGGTGCTGGAGCAGAAGAATTGATTATTGATTCAGCTGAAAGAGGTTTTTGGGTGTTACTTCAGAATTGTCACCTATCATTGTCATGGATGCCAAAACTTGAGCAAATAATTAACAATCTTGACCCGCAAAAAGTTCACAAACGATTTAGGCTTTGTCTTGTAACGATGTCATCACCAGACTTCCCTATTGGCATTCTCTATCAAGGTACCAAACTAATATATGAGATTCCAAAGGGGATGAGAGAAAATGTATTGAGAATTTATAATAGTTTTAATGTAGAAGAATACAATAATTCAGACTCTGAAATGGAAAAACAAATGACATTTAACCTTTCCTTTTTCCATGCAATTGTACTTGAAAGGCTTCAATTTGGTTCAATTGGATGGAATATTCCTTATGAATTTAATCCATCTGATTTCAGCATATCGAGGAAACATTTGAAAACATTTTTGTCAGAGGCAACATCAGGTGAGATTCCGTTTGAAGCATTGTCATATGTAATTGGGGAATTGAATTATGGTGGTAGGGTTACTGATTCGTGGGATAGAAGGTTGCTTTTGTCCCTTCTAAGAAGGAATTTCAATGAAGACTCGAGCTCTAGCTTTTTCGTTAATAATAATAGATATGTTTCTCCTGATTTTAATAGTCCAATTTCATCCTTAATCCAGTGCGTATCATCATGGCCGGTCGTAACACAAGGAGAAGATGTTGGATTGTCGAAAAACGCATCCACAATTACGGCCAGAAATGAATCACTCAAAATTTTTGGAAATTTGCTTGAAGTTCAGCCAACTCTTGTGGCTGCCTCAGATTCAATAACTGAAGAACAGTATATTTTGTCATTAATCGAATCATTGGTCAACCAAATCCCTAATAACTTCAATATTGCTAGTTTCAAGAAGAAATTTGATCCAAATGATACTTTAACAACAGTTTTGCATCACGAAATTGTTTTGTATAATAACCTTTTATCTGTTATTCGTGAATCTCTTAACCGATTAGAGAATGGAATGAGAGGCATGATCTTAATCGATGAAAAACTCGAAATCCTTTCAAGAAGAATTCTCTCTAATAAAGTTCCTGAAGAATGGCTCGATGCATCATATCCCTCTGTTTTATCGCTGAGAAACTACATGAACGACCTTAGGCAAAGAGTTGAGTTTTTGGATCATTGGGTTAGACTTGGGCGACCAATTGTATTCAAACTTGGAGCATTTTACCATCCTGAAGAATTTTTAACTGCCATCCTTCAGCATCACGCCAGAAAGCATCAATTACCCCTCGATTCTCTCACATGGATCACAACCCCATTAGACATTGTGAACTCAAGTAAGATAACATCAGAACCCCAAGAAGGAATATTTATTGAAGGATTGCCCATTGAAGGAGCAAAATTTGATATTAAAACCAGATCACTGATCGAATGCAGTCAAATGGACTTAATAAACTACCTACCAGTAACTCACCTACTCCCAACCACTGACAAAAGTCAATACCAAACCACCTCAATTTATGAATGCCCTGTATACAGAACACAACAAAGAGGAACTGGAGCTCTAGACCTCCCGAACTATATATTTAGCATTTACTTACCGTCAAAAACCGAAACACCTGATCATTGGATACAAAGATCAGTAGGAGCTTATATCACTTTTCAATAGGTTTTTCCTATTTTTGAATACCATATTTGAAATTTTCTAAAGTTCGTTGTTTATTTATTTTCTATTGAAAAAAAAAACTATATTAATCTTAAAACAAAATAACCTGAGGTAATGAAGCGGTCTAGTTCTGATCCGGACTCTGATGGCGAGTCCAATTCGAAGCACGGAAAATTTAGGAAGTTTGTTCCTATCTTTGTGTTCCAAAATACCTTTGATTCATCGAGTATTATTAATATTAATGATATATCGGATAAATACGGACATGAAAAGCGGAGATTGTATGAACTATTTAGTGTCCTTTGTTCGTTCAATGTTTTTTCAAGAACTGGTAATCAAAGATACAAATGGAACGGTATATTTGAAATAGAGAACACAATAAGGAAGATTTGCATCGATATTGAGGAGAGGAGCGAGAATAGCCCTGTTTCAAAGCTGTTTGAAATCGGAGATTCCCCTTCATTGAGCGCTCTCAGCATGAAATTTGTTGAAATAATGCTTTATTTTAATGGTCAGCCCATTAACTTTGTTGAAATTGCTGCACTGATGTCATACAATACTGCGAAAATGAAACAGATATCGCGGAGATTATACCCAACAACTAGTTTTCTTGAAGACCTTCGAATTATTCAACACAGTTCCGAAAACTCTTCATATACTCTGGTTTCAAGGCTTCAAAACATTCCCTTCACCCTACTAACCAATCCTGAATCAAGAAAGAATATTAAGAAAGATTCGGTGCTTTATTTGCTAAATAAGGTGGATTCTTCATTCTTAAATACTAGATATACTCATAGAAGACAGAAACTAGTCGAAGAACTCAAGAACAAGCATAAAACTGTCGACTTTTGTGATACCCTTGTATAAACAATGTTTCAAAATTCAAATAAAAAATGAACATATCTTATCAATTTTATGGCTTCTTTTTATTAATTCAATAGGTTTTATGGTTCAATTCTCAAAATTATGGAATTAATTTGTTTGATTATTTTGGTTAAGTAACGGAAATTTAATACATTTGATAACTCAACCGTTTGTATATTTTTCGAATAGGGACAATTCCTCAATTCGGGATTCCTCGCAAAAAACTGACATGAATTGACTGTGAAAATGAAGAGCATGAAGGCGATTAAGTTCTAATAGTGACAATGAAGATGCAATTGATTTTTGATAAATTTCACGATCATCGATTTCTAATGAGTAAGCCAGTGTTCCTAATATCCCCTTTTCAAGGAGGATTAGGAGTTCATCTGATGAGGCGGTATGAATGATGTTATGTATTATGCTTACGATTAATTTTTTTGATTCATAATCTAATTGGAAATACATATTTGCTACATAGTCTATCAGGCTAGTATGAATAAATATACTGGTTTTCCTGGGATTGGTCAATAAATTCTCGAACACCATTAAAAGTTCGGATAAATATGGATTTTCTTCGATCAAAATTAGTTTTTCAAGTATCTTAATGTCAAATCCCGGAATATCAATGTCGGTAAATGAGTAGATTTGTCGAAGGATAAGGAGTGATGGATGAAACGAATCTGGATTACCCGTATTGAAAGAAATCGTCAATGATTGGCCAAAACCTTCAAGATTTATAAGCTTTTCTGCAAAACTTTTGCTATTACACGAGCAGGCTATTGCCCAATGAACAGATGTGATACATGATAAAGAATGGAAATGTAATACCCGATCCAAAACGAACAAAAAATCATCTTCATAGTATGTATCCCCATTTTGAACAATTGAATACAATAAACGCGTTATCAGGTTCTCACAACCTCGAGGATTTGAAGTAAGGGGCTCGAAAAACGAAAAACCATACTTTTTTAAAAATTTATCTTTCTTTTCTGTACAAAAATAGAAAATATTAATGGATATTCTTATCATTGTTGGCAATTCATACTTATCTGAAGATTCGAAACATTTTGAGCATTGTTCTAAAAGTTTCTTCTCAACAAGAGCACTAATATATTCATGATGCGATGAAGCTGTTAATAATTCGATCCACTCAAGTGCTATGCTTTTTAATTCCAAAATAGCATCTTTGAAAGCCACATTAATTAGGATTTGGTCAATATTATAATCTAAAAACTCATCTATATATATTATTTCGTGATTATCAAAGAGAGAGAAAAGTTGCATAAACAAATCGCAAAATTGTTCCATATTTTCGCACAGAGAGAGTTTTTTAAACAACTCAGCAACATTCAAAATATTATAGTCGAGAATTTCTGCGATTTCTGGCTGAATTCTGGCTATTAATGGTATTTTTCGATTTTTCATTTACCCTGACTTAAATCTATCACTTCTATTGATTAAAATAGGGGTCTTCTTTGTATTCACGCTGCAATCATATGTACCTGGGCCTGGAACTATCTGAGAGCCAGATAATCTATTCCTATTTGAACGACTAGCAAATACCGAGCTTGGTCTTTCACTGTGTTTATTCTTGGAGACATAATAAAAACCAGGTCCTGGTGTGTTACTCGAATTTTCACTGTAGGGTATGCTCGTTGATAGCTTTTTAGGCTTTTTGATCCAAGAAATTGGTTTAGATTCATAATAACCTGGACCAGGATTTTCTGTTACTGATGGTGCTGTGTTTCGATCTGACCTTGAACCAAATGCCGAATCTGAAGATCTTAATGAATTAACAGACATTACTTCATAATCACAGGGAGAAGGCCCAGTGTTGGTATCGGTAAATATTGATCTTTTAGACCTTGATTGAAATGTTGGACTTGGTAACCTTACTTCTTTAGTCCATGTACTGAGACTTAATACTTGAAATGGTTCTTCTGTGATGCGTTTTTCTTCTATTCTTGAAACAATTTGATGATAAATCTTTGTGGAATTTTGGAAGGGTGTGTATTTTCCAGGTCCTGGACCATCTGGAATGCTGCCATAAAAATCTCTTGTTGCTGATTTGTCGAGGGATATTCCATAAGAATGATCTTTAATGTGATCATTGTATGTGCCTGGTCCTATCATATCATTGGTTTTGTATTTCTTTTTGATTGGAATGAGTCCGCCCGATTCACTAATAGCATATCCTTCAATCTCATGAGAGCAGTGATTCTGTTTTTTTGCTTTTTTCTCTAAAAGTATCGATTTTGGATGCTTTTCTTGCTCAAAGGCCCAATTTTTGATTGAACTATACTTGGTTGGATCTGGAGTTGAGTCCATTTTTTGAGATCCCCTTTTTGAGTGAGATGAAAACACAGATCTAACTGGAATTTTTGTCTCAATCACTTTTGGATCATAAAATCCGGGATCTGGTGAACATATTTCGGCTTCATTCATATGATGATTACTTTGTATTGAATGCCCTTTTTCAAGTTTTCCAAAAGTTGATTGACTTGTATCATACTTGCCTGGACCTACATTGTATGGCGTTGTTTTAAGGGTTTGGTCAAATTTCCGTAAAGACCCATATTCCCAGCACATATAACAAACACTATGTTTACTGATCCCTTTTATTAGGATATGTTCTAGTATTAACATATCCATTGATGTAGTATAAGAATACTGGAAGAGATATGCCTATTGTAAAAGAGAGGATGATGCCAAGGAATGTGCTCTTCTCCTTTTTCGTTGGCACTGTGCATGAATTCAAAATATTACAACATGTAACGCTTTCATGCTGTATATTTGTGATTGTGTGGTTTTGTAATACAACATTAGCAGAATTTGGCATTTGAAAATCAGAAATACAAGAAATAAGCTCAATCTTAGCACGAAAAAAAGCGCTAAACTTGTGCTGAGAATGAAGAAAAAAGCTCTGGAATGTACAGTGGTTCATAACACAGGGAGGGCATATATAAAAAGGAGCTAAACAAGAAATATGGTGAAAATTTGCCCAAAATATCCTTACAAATCCCTGCGATCCCACTGTTATGCTTCCAATGTTTGTTGCTGTCGATTGAGAAAATTCTAGAAATGATATGTTGATTTCCTTCGATTCGATCGATATTGAACCAGTATTTGTGCATGATAATCTAGAACAGTTCATATTATCAATAGATATTGGAATGAGGAATGATTTACCGGATGAGATTACTGAATCAAATTCAGAACTAGATATGATGAATGAAGTCCTGCTAATCACTAAAATGCATTCTTCTGATACTGAATATGCAATAAATCCTCCACTTTTTGCTGCTCCACGAGAAAAACATGAATCTCTAATAATAAACTGAGCCGCAAGAAAAACTGAGCCTCCATTAATGCCAGAACACCATTTAAAAGTACATCCGATTATAAAAGTCGGTACTTCTGAGTGAATTGCTCCACCATTTGAATTCGGGTGAAAACACTGTAAAAACAAAGAGTCTTGGCAATATATCTCACCAATAAAAGCGCTGAGATGATCTTGATGGATCTCGTGGCCAATAATATCTTGAGCGAAAACGAAAACAAAAAAATAAAACACTTTAATCATTCATATAACTAAAACCATGTTTTAATTAATTTTCCTGAGTTAAATTCCTTTTTATAAATTTAGAGTGCAGGAAATTTTGTGGCTAACTGAGAAAACTAGTAGTTACAATATTACTGTCTCGAGAATTCTCAAGTTCCGAGGTGGTTTTGTTCAATATATTTGACAAAATTGTGTTCCATGGGTCATTTGAAGATCGTAAAAAAGATGATATTTGGTTTGATCCCCCCTAATTGATGAAAATGAGTCATCTTTCAATGTAATATATCGTAAGAGTCCCCTTAAAATCAGTAACCTTAATTTATTCAAGTTCCCTTTCAATGAGAAAATGCATGTTTTTTTGCGAGTACACATTTGAAAATGAAAGGTTCAATGTCCTTGACTATACTATTGAAGATTATAAAGAAGAAATAATGATAAGGAATGGTTAATAACATGAGCAATCGTTGAAAACCAGCTTTTCAAAATCTCAAGATAATGCTTGAAGAGAGCTTATCTTGTTCAAAACCATTTATTGATCATGATACATTTGCCAGTGTTAGGTTAAATAATTTTCCTCAGAGACTAAAAAGCAAATGCTCAGAAGACAGATGCACAAAAAAGAATTTTTAATAAAATCATTTTTAGTATAATTGCTATACATTTCTGAAATAAAATAGTATTTTCAAGCCAAAAATATAAAGATCAAGGTAGGAATACTTGTTGGGTAGTTCTTTCTCATTAATGAAGGATCTTTTGTTCCTATGAAACAATCATCATAATTATTCAAAGGAATTAAAACATATGTCGTTGATGTTTGAGTGACTCCTACTGTTGAGAAATCTCCATAACATTTCGAAAAGATGATGCTATTATATGTGTCATAATTACTATTACCATAGAAACAGCAAGAAATTGCATTAACATTATTATCAATTATTCGATAAACTGTGTTTTTGATGATATTGGAATAGGACATTTCAATAAAATAGGGACTAGTACCTGATCCTGTTACTACTCGAAAATCATTTCCTTTGTAGCAATTACAGAAAAGTAAGCTACATTTCTGACTTGGTATGATTTCAAGTAGGATTCCTCCAGTTTGGCACCCTTTGCACTCAGAAGAATTGTAATTTCCTGCATAAACTATACTATTCTCTCCCCTTGTTACAGAATCCGCAGATACTGTTGTCTCCCAGCAGCAAAACATAGTTGAATAGTTCATCAAAAGCTCGGCTGAGTGAATCAAAATTGCATTTGATCCGATATTGTTATTTGTATTGGAAGATCGACAAAATCGAAAACAGCATCGAAAAACATTGAGATTTCCATTTTGGCGAAAAATAACACCCCCTTTCCCGGTTGTTTGAACCATAGTAAAGCTACAATAAGAAACACTCAGAATATTAACAGCGGTAGAAACAATAGCCCCGCCGTCAAGGGTTGATGAGATATTTTCAAAATGGCATTTCTCAATAAAACTCCGATCATCAGCATTTATTCTCTCCATTATAAGCCATTTCGATGCAAAAACAATAGGAGACGACAAAAAATTCACAAAAGTACACCGAGATGACAATAATTGTTTCACATTACACGAAACACAAGAAAATCCCTTACGAAAATCACAAAATTGCATATTTACCCTCATATCATGACTTACAATGGGACTTGTTATCAACTTCGCCATCAACAACACAATAGAAACATTCATATAAATGCCCGACTGTCACCAAAGTGCTAACACAAACTATTGTTTTGGCAACTATTCGAACGTTTTATTGGTCGATTACAATGTTGAGACTGTAATCAAGAAGAACAGAAAAGTTGAAATAAAAGTAAATTTGAAAGAATAATCATTACTGATGTTTGATATCCTGTCCAGTCACAGTCTAGTTCAAGTTGATCATAGAAGGAGGTGCCATAAGAATAAGTTCACACCAGAGGAGGATGAAATGCTTAAAGAGCTTGTTTCAAAGTATGGGGCTTCAAACTGGAATTCAATATCAGAGAAATTCAATGATAGAACACCAAGGCAATGTAGAGATCGTTGGAATCACTACTTATCAAGAGATGAAATCTATGTTGCATGGAAAGAAGAAGATGATGATTTATTAATGACACTATATAAAGAGAACGGATCAAAGTGGGCAAAAATCGCTAAGCTCATGAAAGATAGAACCCCAGTAACAGTCAGGAATAGATGTTGTCTATTGTTGAGGAGACAGAAAGGCAATGAAATAATTGAGCATGAAAGACCTATTCGACGGTGTTTAACTCAAATCCATCAGCCAAGAATTCAATTACCTTCTTGTGATACATTACCATTCCCTGACTACATGGTATTCAGGCCTATGATAAGTTGCGATATCTTTAAAATAATTTAGATCTTTTACTTTAAAAGGGTTAAACCTATTTCGCTTTGTTCTTTAACAAGAGCTTTATATAGTGGAAGAGAATTGGTAAGATGCAAGTACAAGAATGTGATGGCTGCGATAGCGGAAAGGCCACATAATACTAGGAAGAAAACACCAAAGAAATTGTTTTTGCCGCCAATCCATGAAACTTGGGAGATAACTATTGATTTTGTGCCAGCAAATGAGGTAACATCGAATTTGTTACTGATTACAACACTATATGTTCCTGGATTGATCTCGACTCCTTGTATTATACCCCAAAGCTTTCTAAACTTCGGGAAAGCAGCTATTTGCATCCAATTAACAAATCTTTCATCAATTTGTTCTCCAGGGAATGTTTCGTTCATCTTTAATAACCACCTATCGGCAGAAACGTATGCATCACTCGATTTGGCAAACAAAGCACGGAATGATGGAACGCTAATACCATCTCGCGAAATTGTCCAGCTAGGGAATGCAAAATCGTCATTAAACACGGAATTAGCAACCGCGCCGCACGGAACTAATATACTGGTGCCGTTTGTAATTTTTGGATCGCATTTATCCAATTCGCTTGTTGTTGATAAGTATTGGCCCTTTAACTGGTCCCATACTTTAGAATTACTATACATGAAGTTATTTTGGTAAAAATTGGTCAACTGATAGTATACAAAAACCTTAGTTGTCAATTGTTCTGGGATGCTTAAATTCAATGTGCAAATGGCCTTTCCTTGGCATTGATCATCATACCTAAACTCATATTCTTTAATATTGTTACTGGCTTTTATATAAATGACTCCCAAAGTCAGTGAAATTGCAGAAAAAACTGCGTAAATTATGGCTGCAATAAAAGGAGTCAAAAAAGGTTTACATGCAGCAACAGACTGCTGTTTAAACTTGCTATCAGTATATGGGATAATGTTCTCCGCCGCGGCTGCATCCACTGTTGTACTCATGTTTTTTGCTCAACGGCGGTTCTTTTCAGAAAAAGTGCCTAATACGATAGAATAATTCAGTGGAAAATAAACACAAGCAGGAGGGGTTGGAACGGTGCCCTGTGGTGTTTTGAAGGAATATACATGGTTGGTGTTCTCGGTGGGTATAGAGGAAACTGTGCTTGGCATCCTAGAGACTCGAAATATGTATAGGGAATTGGAGTTCTGGTTTGGAGAGTGATTGATGATGTGGTTACAGATCCCGATTTTTTGGTTGAAGTGTGTGCTATTGATGATTGAGATACTGTAAGAGATGATCCTGCTGTAGCGCATAATAGGGTATTTGAATTGTCATTGAAGATGCAACCAGTCATCGAATAAGAACCAGAAAAGTCGCAGGTAACAACTCCAAAACCAGGGCTGTTGTTACCAATAATATTCATACCAGAAATCGATCTCCCACTCTGTCCACTACATAAATACAGACATTTTGAATCCGAAACCTGATTGTTGGCGATTGTGCAGTACTGTGAGGAGAAGTATGTAGGGTTAGAGGTTATTAGCCCGGATATCTCATTCACGCTGTTGTGCGAAATGTTTGTTCGATGAAAGGTTTGTGAGCCATATCTCAAATATATTGTTCTATATCCCGATGTTCCTTTTGTAACAGATAGATATTCCATTTGAATCGTTCCTGATTGCTGAAAATACCCAAATATCCCTTGATCTGATGAACGGCAGCTGCCTCCACACACTTTAGATATTGTGACATCAGCACAATTAGTATATATAGCACCTCCATTCCCTTGGCATCCACATGATAAAAAAAATGAAAGACTTACAACCAAGGAGCAGGTAAGATCAGCATAAATCACTCCACCATCACCATTAAAATCGCTGACTCTCGAAAAGCCACAATCAGATACTAACAGGGTACCAGATGACTGTGAATATGATCTCCCTGAGCCAATGTGTGAACTAACACACTGCAAACTCAGTAAAGGAAAAGTATAAAACATATAATGAACATTTCGTTGCAGAAGCTACAAGTCCAAAATGCATTTTATTCTCCTTTTTTGTCGAAAAGTAGCGATTCGTGTGTATTTTCTTATAGTTTAATTGGTTTTTTTGTCCAGAGATTCGGTAATAGTTTGTTTTTTTCCCAATCCAAAAATGGTTTCCTAAAATGCGAAAACTCGCGGTTTAGGAACTTTTTAAAGCCTGTTTTGAATTTGGATGAAGCAACAACAGATATCATTATGAAAATGGGATATTACGAGAATTGCATTGGAACAAACGGAGGCGCTCTGAGCCTTGGGTCAGGAAACCAGCATAATATTACATATTGTAGTTTCATTAATTGTCGGGCAGTTAATGGTGGTGGCATTTATTCATTAGCTACTAGTATTTATGCTGCATATTCATGTTTTTATCTATGTAGCCAAGGCTCAACTTGGCCAGCATATGGAGCTTCCATTTATTCTAAGGGCACAGGAAATCAAATTATAGATAATATTCATTCATTCATGTGCCCAGGAACGAATGAATCTCCTTGGCACAGTCAAATTGACTTGAATAGCGGGAAAGCACATTCAACAAATATCAACGCATCACATTGTGGAGCACAATATAGTGCTGGTATTAGCCATCATGAATCATATACATCAACCTGTTCAAATATTTTGTCCGCAAATAATATTGCTGGTAATTCAGTTGCTTTTTCTTACACCTCTAATCAAAACAATCATAGGAGAATTGGCTTTATTAATAATACATTATCAAAAGGCCATTTTTATGTGTACCAAATAACTGCATCTTTCTCAGAGTGCATGTTCATACACAATACTGGAATCATATGCTTTACACACTCAACAGTATCATCAATCACATTTTACGATTGTCTATTCGATTCATCTCCTTCATGGGGTACAGGGGTATCACTTACATATAATATATCAACCTCAACCAATTATCGAACAATGATACCATTCAGTATCCTTAACAACGAAAGGTGCAAAATCACTCTGAATGAAAAGTGTGAGCCTCTTACATGTCAACCAAATATTATCCAATACAAGATACATCTCCTCTCACTGTTGTTCTACCTTGCCTGAGTAAATGCTCGACCATTTAGTACCTAAAATTTGCGTTTATCATTTTATGAGTATCAGGATCACTGTTGTTTCGCAAGCTATAAACTTAGAATCTCTTGTTACTATATCAACCGAATCCTCTATTTCTAGCATTAGAGAGCGTGTTTATGCAATGACAGGCTACGAGCCCACAAGTATGAGGTTCAAGATTAATGGTCAAGCTGTAAATGATGAGAGCGTTCCAATATCTAGTTATGGGTCTGATGGATCCATTAGGATCGAAGTGACTGGAAGATCTGAATTTGGAGATCTTGGTGACACAAATGGTGTTGAAAAGTATGAAATGAGCGATGCTTTGTATGATGCTCGCGAAGGCACCATCAGGGATATGAAAAGAAAGGCAGGAATCAAGGTGAAGGGGGAGATACAGCCTAAATCTGAAGATGAGCCAGAAGGATATGAAATCGGAGCACGATGTGAAGCCGAAATGCCTGATAAATCGCATCACCGTGGAACAATTAGATTTGTTGGAAAAACCTCTGCAGCTACAGGTTACTGGATCGGAATTGAACTTGATGAGCCCTTTGGTAAGAATGATGGATCCATCAAAGGACAAAAGTACTTTGAATGTGAAGATAAATATGGTGTGTTCCTAAAACCTGCGAAAGTTAAGGTTGGTGACTTTCCACCTATTGATTGGGAGGATGAGCTTAAAGATGAGATGTAAGAATAAAAGTCTTATTTATAAATCTTCTTCTAAATCCGCAAGATCAACATCTAATTCTCCTTCTAATAATTCATCAAGATTCACATCATTGATGTCAATGTCTCTTAAAATATCCTCTAGATCTTGATCCAGTTGATCATTTTTTGTATCATCGAATTGGATTGCTAACTCTGTTTTTGGTGTGTTGTTTCCAAGTGTTTTCTTAGGGGTACTTGATGAATCCATAGATTTTGTCTTATTAATGCGTCCAATTGCCATAGCATATTCTAATGGTGTTTGCTCATTCCTATTCCTTTCATTTTGATCTGCACCATTGTCAAGAAGTTTTGAAACCACATCATCATTACAGTTCTTATATGCCATGTGAAGAGGTGTCCTGCCATCCCACATCTTGGCTTGTTTTGCTCCAGCTTCAATAAGCTTCAATGATGAATCATTACATTTGCCGTCAAGTGCTACATGGATTGCTGACCATCCAGATATCGGGGGTTCTAAAGATGGTTCAAATAATGTAGGATCATCAATGTTCACAATGGCTCCATATGATAAAAGCAAATCTAATGTATCTGTTTTCTTTCTCAATGATGCCCAATGAAGAGGAGTACATCCAAAACTATCTGTACAGTTCAATTTTGCCCCTCTTTCAACCAGAAGTTTGAGGCACTCATTTCTGCCATGACGAGCAGCAATATGTATTGGAAATGTTCCATTTATAGGACTGTGAATTTCAACTCCCCTTTCAATTAAATTCGATAAGCATTGAGGTTTGTTATGGAAAACAGAATAATGCAGATGAAGAGGAGTTGGATTAATCCCTAAACCAAAAAGGGCATTCATTGAATCAATTGAATTCCAGAATATACATGTTTGAACCGCTAAATCGTCAGGTTTAACACCTGAAGATATAATATTTGTAACGATTCGGGGATTATTGATAGAGCATGCCAACACTAAGAGAGAATGATTGGCCTGGGCGCCTACTTCAATTAAAAGCTCCACATTATCAGATTTTCCTGCTTGAACAGCAGCTTCAAGAGCCTTTTCTTTGTCTCCATTATTGATAAAATGTCTGAGAACATCTTTTGAACGAGAATACTTGGCGGCATAAACAACATCAATACTTTGAGCACCCGATTCAATCAACATTTGGACATGTTCTGGTGTAGAATATCTAACAGCTTGCATTAAAGGTGTTTCTCCATTTGAAATATGGTTAACATCTGCTCCTGCCTCAATTAGTAAACATGCTGTTTCAACACTCCCCGAAATCGAAGAATAGTTTAAAGGCGACATAGATTCATCAAAAACATTCACAGGAGACCCAATTTCAATACTAATTGCCATGCAACCAGGAGAATCGGAAATCGCGCAAAACTGAGTCAAAAAATAACCTTCTATTTTAATATCACCATTTTTTCCATAAAGAACCGACCGAAATCTCCTAGTATCATCCCGCTTAATTATTTCTTTAAGTTCTTTTTCTATAAAATCCATAAAAAAAATCTCAACCTAAAATTGTTGTTCTCCATAGAATTGCCTGCCCTTGAATAATTCCTAAGAACATAAAACCATATCATCCTCTTTTCTTCCAAATCCTTAAAACACTTTATTTTATCGTTCAAGATTACATTGTAAACTTCAAATGATGTTTGAATTTGAAATAATCGGTTTACCGTTTGGTCGGTCTTTTTGATTTAGTAATAATGGCTTCACACAAGACTTTGAGGACAAAGAGAATTCTTGCTAAGGCAATCAAACAGAATCGCCCAATGCCACAATTCATGCGTCAAATGACTGGTGTTAAACACGTTCGTAACCCAATGACCCGCCATTGGAGGAGGAGGAAGCTTAATATCTAAATAAAGCTTGAATGTGATCTTTTTTTTCTTGTCTGTTTTTGTAGCATTCATTTTATGCTTGATGACTGAATGGGGTCTTTCATCATATTTGAATTCTCAGCAATTTGTAAAAGTTGATATTTTTCTGGAGGATTTCCTTGTAGAGTCCTTAAGAAGCTTGTATTTCCACTTATCTTCCTCCCCTCCTTTTCATTTTTTGAATGGAGAGTTTTATCTTGAAACGAACGCAGGAACCAAAGATTACACTCCGAATGCTATTCAGAATATTCTTAAAGTTCCTTTAAACGCCGCGAGGATACTGTTTCAGATTCGCTCTTTTATCAATCGCCCCAGCGAGTCTTCATTACTCTCCATTATCCAGGAATCGCTACAAAAATATTTAATATCACCATTCTATGAAAGGCTTGAAGAATCAAAAACAGACAGGATTTTGGATTTTATCTTCCAAATGAGAAGACCGTTCATTCAAATTGAAAATGTTCTTCCAGTTATTGTATCATCGAATTGTATTGAACAGGTTTTTAAAGCTGCAGAGAATGGGTCACGGATAATGATGAAGATTGCAGAGCATTGCCTTGCATTCTACTATGAACAGTGTAGCCTTGTTTTAAATGGGCATAAGCTTTTATTATCAAATGATTTTTTCATTGATTTCAGTAGCAATAATGTCACTTTATGTGAGATACCGTCATTCATTCCCACTAATCTTGCTCATTCTGTATTTCAGGTGGCAAAAGCACATCAAATGCGTTATATGGGGACTGAGCTATATAATAACAGAGCAGAACATGCTTATGAGCTTCTCACAGAATCAGAAAATAAGTATTTGTCTTTTGATATATATCTTCCTACATCTGAACAATATCATAGACATAACTCGATAGAGATTAGTAGTTTTCGATCAGCAGCATGGTCAATTATTCCAAAAACTATTAAAACAAGTTCTGTCGAGACTAAAACTGGCTTTGATAATGTTCAAAAAGCAATCAATGAAATCCTAGTTTTTCCCATTCAACAAAAGGCTGATGATTTGCAAAAAGAATATGTGGAATTCTTATTGAAAAATAAAAGGCTTAAAGAAGTCTTTAATGCTGTTTCTAAGCTTTACTTGCTTCAAAGAGGTGATCTACATGAACAGGCAATGGATCTTGGCCATGTCAAAGCAGAGAGACTGTTCAAGAAGAATATAATTCGTTTTCCTGGATTTGATTATCGATTTATGGAAGATGGCACAATTAGAATCGGAATTGATGAGCATATCCAAAGGATTATTAATAGAGAGAGTATCAATATTTATCAGAATTATTATGAATTAGCTTTTGCAATATTTAGATTTCGTCATTATTGGTCTAGATTGCCCCATAATAAGGAATTGGTTGGTTTAAGGCTCTCTGTGTTTCGGTTTATTTCTGTTCTTGATCAGGTCTTGCATTCATCAGTTGATTCTGGATATTTAACTTTGCTAAATGAACTTGAAAGTTCCACCACAATCGATGAAATGATTAAATACCATAATAGATTTACCAAAATTCTTGAAATGGGATCTCTTTCATCAATACCACAGATGAAACAGAGATTATTGGTTTTTTTGAAAAATGGAACCCGATTCTGCCAGAACTCATATTATGGCTCTCCAAATAATGTTGAGAATATGTTTCAGGAGTTCGTTTCGATTCAAAGTTTCACGATTGGCATTTTGGAAAGTTTTTCTTTAACTCATCCTGATGATGTTGCATCTTTGTTGTTTCAAACATTAGTATAAAAGATTGAACCATGGGCTTTATTAAAATGCCTCAATATGGTGCTTATGACTATTTGTGAATTCTTCAGCTTGTTCTCTTGTCATTTTACCATATTCCATCGAAACACTAACGAGTATTTGATGTAATTGGTCTGGGATTCCTCTTGCAGGTCCACAGTAAAAGAATTCTGTTTTCGGATTTGACCAGTATTTCCATACAGTTTCTGGATTCATTTGCATTAGATCAGTGATGTATGTCTTGGTTGTACCATCTCTGGAGTAAGCCACATATAGATCTTGCATTGCTCCAGTATCTTTGAAGTTTTCCAACATTGAATCCAAAATGGGATATGTGTTCCTAAATCTGCATCCAAAGAATAAAGCTGCATCTCCAATTGGTTTCTTGAGGTGTTCTCGGTGTTGAAGCAAAGAAAGCATAGGAGCGACACCACAACCCAGTGCTGCCATAATAATTGGAGCTGTTTGATCTTGTGGGTAACCAAAACATCCTTTCTGAATCTTAATTGCTATCCTTGTTAATCCAAATCTCTTTAAGAAAGATGTGCATAATCCTCTTCTAGTATTGCCTGGTCCAAATATATTATCTGTGATTACCAAATCAATTGCACCTGAGAGACCTGATGGAGCTGATGCAATTGAATACAATCTTGGTTGGATTAATGGTATTGATGTAACCAATATATCAACTGGTGGGTATCCTCCTTTTCCATATTCGAAAATGAATTCCGAAATTGAAATGTCCTTCATCAAATCATCAAAGAATTGTGTATCCATTGGATCAAGGATTTTTTCGAGTGTCTCTTGAATGAACTGGTCTTTGGTAAACTTCTTGAAAGCTCGAATTAGGGTTCTATTTGGTCTTCCGTTCAAATCAAGGTATTGTGAGAATAATTCTTGAACTGTTGTCTTTGTTGGGATTGTGTTGTAGCATTCGGGCAAAGATGTTTCTATTTCAATCACATTATTACGGTTGATCTTAAGAAGATTAATTACTTGTTCAACTTGTTCTGGATCATTCCTTGGTAGAATTGCTACATGATCTCCTGCCTCATAGGATGCTCCTACGGGTAACTTTACTTGGTACCTATGCATGGCAGGCTCGTATCCTTGGGGTGTTAATACAGTAGAGGATAACATCACTCCCCAATTGTATCCGATTGGTTTCATTGCCTTTTGATGAATAGGATCTTTATCGTTTTCTGTTATGGTGAGCTTATAATTAGATACTATCTCAATCTCGGGCATTTGGAATCCAAGGAATTTAACAACTTGTGGTGCCCATTTTTCAAATTCTCCTTCTCCCTTATCTGATGTCGATGCATCAAGTTCGATGATTGGAAACATTCTTTTAGCTCCTTTCTCCGAGAGTAGTTTGTCAATCATATGTCCAGCGACACAAAACTTCGGATAATCTTTTGAGCCCAAAGCACAAACAGAATATCTCAATTTAGACAAATCTTCATTGCATTCTTTCAGTTGTTCATAGAATTTTTCGGCGTTTGAAGGCAGTTCACCATCTCCGAAAGTGGAACATAAAATAATTGCTGTTCCCTGCTTAATCATTTTTTGCAATCCAACCATATTAAGAGCAATTGGAGATGTTCCAATGAAACCTGCAATAGACCTAGCAAGTTTTGAAGCATTCCCTGAAGCTGATCCGAATGCAACAATCGGCATTTGATCCATCTTTCTTTTCATTTCTAAGATTGGGGTAACTTGCATTTCATAATGGGTGTGTAGATGATGATGGGCTTTTTCTGAGTTGGGCTTGCCCATGAATGACCTATAAACTTCGAGAAGTTCTTGATTATCATTTGATGTGACCTTTGTTGTTAACTGTTGATCAAGGCTATATATTGCCTCTGCCCTTCTGATTGACTCTTTTCTTGATTTAAGTTTTGGCTGGCCACCACCTCCAATACAACCGCATGGGCAAGCCATCACTTCAATGAATGTGTATTTGAGATAATCACCAGTTTCAATCAATTCACGGGCAGCAGCAATACCATTGCAAACTGCTAGTTTTAGTTCAATTCCTCCAATGTAAGCAGTTGCTGTCTTAATATTTTTGAATCCTCTAACCATTCTATACTCAACTTTTCCAAGTTTGGTCTTTGTTATTTCTTCATGAGCATATCTTACTGCAGCTTCCATTACACCACCTGTTACACCAAAAAGTACAGCTGCGCCTGTTGATTCTCCGAGTAATGAGTCATATTTACCATTTTCAAGTGAACCCCAATCGATACCAAAATCTTCAATCATTTTTGCAAATTCTCTGGCAGTAATTACGGCATCTACATCTCCTATCATTTGAGGTCTTTTAATTTCATCCTTCTTTGCTGTGCATGGCATTAATGAAACCACATAAAGATCATTGGGGTTGATGTTCTTCTTTTCGGCAAAATATGTTTTGATTGTCCTCCCTGCCATCATATGTGGGCTCTTAGCTGATGATAAATGAGGAATCACTTCGGGATGAATCTTTTCTACAAAATTGATCCATGCTGGACAGCAAGTAGTAAACATTGGTAAGACACCATTGTTAGATATTCTTCCAATCAATTCTGTTCCCTCTTCAAGGATCGTCATATCAGCTCCAAAGTTTGTATCGAAAACATATTTGAATCCCATTTCTCTAGCTGCTTGAATAATTTTTCCAGTACATACAGTTCCAACAGGATCCCCAAACATTTCACCAACAGATACTCTCACAGCAGGTGCTGTTTGCATTACAACTACCTTCCCTTTAGCAATTGCTTTCAAAACATCTCCAATTGAACTTTTCTCTACAAGAGCAGTTGTTGGGCATACAGTAGTGCATTGTCCACAAGAAATACATTCATTTTGAGACAATGAATGTGAAGATTCATCAAGTGCTCCAATATTTTGAACATCTGAACATGTCCGAACGCATCGATCGCAATTAATACACTGCTTTGGATCAAATGATAATGCTTTAGTTTTTTCCTCCGCCCTTCCCCTTATTGTGTTCTTAGGGAAAAAGTATTTCCATACTTCTTCAATCTCTTTTGATACAGGCATCATTGTCATATCATTGAATTTTCCCAATGCTTCAATTCCCTTCTCTTTTACTTCTTTTGTGCTGGTTTCAATGATCATTCCATCTGTGATTTTCGTTGAACATGAAAGAACATAACCTGAACTATTAGTTTTGACAATGCATATTCCACACTTGCCAGCTGGGGGGATATCAGGATGGTGGCATAATGTTGGAATATAAATATTCAATTGATTGCATGCTTCAATAATAGTGGTCCCTGGGTTAACCTCGACCTTGATTCCGTTGATCTGAGCAGTCAACATTAAAGTGATATGAGTTTTGATAATAATTGAATTATCCTACTTTTATTACAAAAAATAATAATCGGTAAAAAAGTAGAAAATATTATTTCAATATTGAATTAGGATGATTGTTTTCCTTCAATCCCCATATCAATTCTTGAATTCGTTTCTCCAAAAACATATTAGTCTTACTAAAAAACATTGAAGAAAATGTAAACATATAAGATAGCCTTAATATTTGGTATGCTAATTCAATATAAATGGGCTTGGAGAAAATGTGAGAGCATGCGAAATCCTCAGGTTATCAGCCATTTCTTGAGCAATTTAGAGGAGTGAAAATTGCTTGAACATAGTGTAGAAAGAATCAATAAACATAAATTTGTTACTGGGTATTCGTCCACTTTTACGATTATTGTAAATTCTGTGAATGTCATTTTTTTGGGCAAATATGAGCAATTGTGTTATTTTCAAGCATGATACTGAAGATTTCCAACTTGAAAAGGAAGCTATTTCTTTGAGAAAGTATCATAGAGATTTTGGAGAGGAAAAAGTTGTTAACTTTGTTACTAATTCGAACCATTCACATGTAAAAATGTTTTTTGAATTTCTCCAAAATGGGGATGTTCCTGATAATTTTGAAGATCAAATGGAGGTTTTCCAACTTCTCAAAGAATGGGAATGCCATTTTACAGTTTTCGATTCGTTTAGAACTCGAATTCAATCAAAAGAGATGAATGGTATAATATTTTTTGGTGGTCACTCTTTTCCCATAAATGTTGGGTGCTTTTTCTTCCAAAGTTTAGTTTTTCAAGAGTCCTTTATTAGCAATCCTCATGAAATTATTTGTATAAAGGAACAATTTATGATTGAATCAATTCAATCATTTATTGATCTTATTCATCACCGAATTCAGTTTCCCAAATTGGAGCATATTGATTGTGTTTTAGAAATATGTCATTTAATGGGGTGCAATCCTTTAATTGCTCTAATAAATAAGAGTTCTCCTGAATGCATTCTTTCCGCGATTATTAGAAAACAAGATGAGGATTCTTTCGATTTTACATTATTCAAAAAAATAATATGTGACAATCTTGAGATATATTTAAATTTGGAAGATTTTTGTCGTTTAAGTCTTTCATTATTAATGCAAGTATTTCAAGCATCTATTTGTACTTTGCCACTTGAGATACTAAGGGGCTTCTTTGAGAGGAGCTATAGGGTTCATGGGGCAAAAATTTGGATACTTCTCTCAGTTATTCATTTCCAGCCAGCAAAGAACGTTGGAGATCTAAGTGATTTCTTCAGACTTTTTAGTCAAACAAATAATGATGATTTTTTCTCGATTAATTGCAATCTTTTTTTCGATATTCCTAAACAATTAGAAAAAAGTCAACAAACAATTATTGAACTCATGAATAAAATTAATATGCTGGAAAACGATATTCTGAAGAAAGAAGCTGATAATCGTATTAAAAAAGAAGAGGAAGAAATACAGATAAGCATTCTATTAAAAAAGATTGAAGAACAGGATCAGAAAATAGCATTGCTGAATGCTGATTTGTATCAGTTTAATGACAGCGTCAAAAAGAAGAAAGAAAAATTTGAGAAAATCGGGAAATGGAAATCTATCAAAGCACCAGATTTTGAAGACGATATTTTTCAAGCTTCAGCAAAAGGAAAACTCTCAAGCATTATTTTTCTTTTGGAAAATGGAAAAAAAGTTAATGAAAAATTTCCAAATGCTTCATATAAAGGATGGGGGAGCATGCAAAACTCTACTCCCCTTCATTTTGCTGCTTATCATGGTCATGATGATATTGTTGAATACCTGATTAAAAAGGGGGCAATAATTGATTCTGAGAATCTTGGAGTTAATGATTAATTATTGGTAGGACTCCTCTTCATTGGGCTTCGATTTCTGGCCATTATCAAGTTGTTGAATGCCTTGTTAAAAATGGTGCTGATAAAAATGTGAAGGACTGCAATATGATTAAAAGTATCTTAAAGAAACTCCTCTTCAAATGGCTTTTCGAAATCGTCATCAAAAAATTGTGGAATTCCTGAAATAAATCAAAATCGAGATCTTTTAAATATGACTTTGCAATCATTTTAGCCAGATATTACTTTTAATAGAATCATCCATTGTTTGGATATAATGTATATTGACAAATCCAAAGAATCTGTTGTTTTTCTCATTATTTCAAGGATATGATAACAAAGAACTCTGTCTTGAAAAAAGCAATCATCAAACAGGACCAGTGAACACGAAATTGTCTTTATAAAAATGAATTGAACAATAGAGACAATAATCTATCAATAGGATTGTTGCAAAATGATAATCAATACACAAGGTATATTTCAGTGAGCCTTACCAAATTTTTTATAGTTCAACCACATTTTTTTTGTTTGGTTAAATTGTGTCAGCCACATTACATGATCCCGATTGAATCTGATTTGCTAACCTACAGGCTTTACAGTCTTCCGACTCATCGTTGGGTTTACAAATAATCTTAACACAAAAAAGTTATTTTATTATCAAATCAACCTATTGAAAGCACTGTAATGCTTTAGTTACAGTTCCAAATTCACCTTGAAATTAATAATTGAGAGAATTTTGTGTGGGTTCTTCAAAGTTTGAATTACATTACCTTTCAATCATTTGAACTCCAACTGAAAAAAAAGGGAAATTGATAAAAAGAGAAATCATTCTTATTAATCGCTACCCCATGTCACAAGATGAAATGATTGTCAATGATGAAAAGAAGAAAAACCCAAAGTGCAAATTCAGTCCTGAGGAAGACAACACTTTGCGTCAACTTGTTCAAGCCCATGGTACTGGAAGCTGGAATTTAATCTCAAGATATTTTGAAGACAGGACAGCAAGGCAGTGTAGAGATCGATGGAACCATTATTTATCTCAGGAAAGCCAAAACATTGAATGGTCAGAAGAGGATGATATAAGATTATTGCAGTTATTTGATGAGTATGGGTCGAAATGGACATCAATTTCCAAAATTCTTCCTAATAGAACAGCAGTATCGGTAAGAAATCGATGTTGTCGGCTGTTGAGAAAGAAAAAGCAAAGTGAAAAAAAGAAAAACGCTAAAAAGGGTTCATTTTGTACATGTACATTGCTGAAGCCAATGTCAATGATATCCGAGTGCAAACAACAAAGAGTTGTCTTTCCTTCATGTTTATCGCTCCCCTTTCCTTCCCTGTTGAACAATAACTCTAATTGCGTTTTGCTTAGTGATATTGGAAAGATGAATGAACAAAAATGTTAAATATTCAATAAAGCATATTTAAATCATCGATTTTGTTAACTGTATCCGAAATACTTCCGATTCAAGTTCTTCCATTAAATTCTCTAATTTTTGAATTTGCTCCTTCATTTGCATGAGTTCAATTTTCTTGGCGTCATTCTGATACTTAGCCTCTCCTAAATGTTCGATCTGCTTTGTAAGTTCCAGAATCTTGGCTTTTTCGTTGTTTATCTCATTTATCTTCTCATGCTTGGAATTTTTAATTGTTTTTTTAGTATTGCTCAGTTCCTTAGCAATATTCTCAATTCCAGTGATATCTTCAACAATCCCTTGATCTATTGAGTGGCGAACTTTTGAGATCTCAACTACATGAGCTTCTTTGTAAGCCTGAGATTGATGTTCTGGGGATAAAATTACATCGATGGAATTTAGTATTCCATCAATATTGGGGCATTGATCTGTTATTGATGGCATTTCGCTAGTTTTAGTTTCTTTTAATTCTAATACTGGTAATGCCATTTGGGAAATCAGCCGAAGAGCAGGATTTGATGATTCGGCTAAAATTGGAACCGGATTCTTTTCAAATCCAATTGAAAATGGTTCTTGTTCTATAATTGTTTGATCTTGTTTAATAGGTGGGAACTGGAAATCATGTTGTGTTTCTTCTAATAACTTGGTAACAGATTTGGGCAATTTTTCGATTGTGGATATTATATAATCATTAATAAAAGAAGTATCTGGTGTTGGTGTCGATATATATTCTGATTCGATTGGTTTCTTATTATCGATATTATAATTGAAGTTATCATTGGTAATTGGATTAAGAATTGATGAATATGATTTAGACACTGACGCTATATCATGTATTGGAACCATACTTGATACTACTGATGACATCTCTTGCATGTTTATGGATGCTTTTGTAAGGTCAGAGTCAACTACCGATGATTTAATTGTTGTATTACGACTCTGCGTCTCAGGTAACTTAAAATCAATATTCAATATTGCGTCAGATACATGTGATAATGAAGAAATTGAAACCAAAGATTTCAGTTTTTCTTGAATATAATGAGAGAAGTCATTAAGTAAATCCTCTAATAAATCAGCATCTGATCCTGCTGATCTTCTATGTATTTCAACAGGGGTTAATGTTGGTATCTCCGCCATTGCAAGGAACTCCTTTTTAATATGGGAGCTAATGCTTTGGGTCTTCAGATTATGCTTTGTGAGAATGTTGATGAGGAAATTCGCAAACCTGGTCTGATCATTCAAACAAGAAGTTACATGAATATATAAATCAATAAGATACTTTGTTGCGTATTCAATTTGAGTCGTTAATCCCTTGATTTGGTATTTACCTTTCGGTTGTGATTTTTTCGCATTCTGGGTTTGAATATTCGACTCTCTTCCATCATTGTAATCCTGAACATCGTTAAGAGAAGAATGATTTTGCACAAAACTTTCATCAATATATCTGAAGCAGAACTCATCTGTTGCTGCGATTAAACCATCATTGTCTATAGGCCAATCTGATACAAGAGGCGAAAGAAGAGAAATTTCTTTGTTTAAATCGTTACATTTTCTCATCAGGTTGTTTTTTTCTTGCAAAAGGATGTTTTCATCTAGAATAATGGACTCATTCTGAATATACTCCATAATTGACTCAATTCTTTTTTCAATATCACTGGAACATATCTCATCTTTTATACTCATATCATTTCCAATATTACTATTGACTTGCTCTAAAATACTACAACACTTCTTAAGCATATCAATTTGTTGATTTATCGACTTATTATTCTCCCTCTTTTCCAATAGAATCCCCTTTTTTTCCGCATTTTTTTGTTTATATGTTTCAAGCTCTTCTTCTAAACTCTGGATTCGAAAAACAAGATCAGGTAACTGTTTTGATGCACATTCTGCCTGTTTTTTTATTTCTTTCAGTTGATTTTCGCTTTTTTGCGTTTCTTCGTTTATTGCTACAATGGCTCTTACTAGTCTTTCGCATTCAGATGATAGAGCCCTATTCATATAAAGAAATAATCGTATATATTTACAAATCTATTAGGTCCAAAAAGACCAGTTTTTCTCCTTGCAAGGACGCCCTGATAACCCTTTTTCTTTTCGTATTGGGGAAGTTATTTGTTAATAATAGAGCAGTGTCTCTTAAATTGTTAGATAATTTCTTGAAAAGGACAAGGAAAGGAATAACATTTTGACTTGGAGAAAAAGAAGTATTGATAACTTCTTCGATGCGACTCTCTTGAATCTCTTTCGCAATTGACTCTGCGAATTCAACTGTTGGAAATTTGAAGAAGTACTTGATAGCATTGGCGGTAATATCGTGATGGTTAGATAAGACAACTGAAAGAATATCAATAATTTCAGAATTACAATATTCGATTTGAAACACATCGTGCTTCATTGATGGATAGAGAGAGAATAACTGATTGAATAAAGGGATTGAGCTTGAAAATGCTGGTGATGATGTATTGGATAGGAAAACAGATGTGAAATTCATTAAGAGGTCTCCTTGAATTCCAAAAAGGTCCTTGTTCATGATAACCTTTGATATAAAGGGAATAACTGATGCACAGGTACGAAAATTTGCAGAATACTCTCTCATTCTTTGGCTAATTATATAAATATAGCTCTCAAAACCTCCATATATTTGCAAATTCATATATGGAGATATAAGTAAATTCATACTTCTGATTGTATGATAAGAAATCGATGGGAATCCATACTCTAAATAGTTTATTGGGTTATGTGTACCTCTAATGTGGTAATTCGGTTTTTTAATCCTTAAATAGACTGAACAAAAGAAAAGAAAAGGAAGTTCTTCATAACTATTAAGTGTATTCAAAAAATCATATACTATTTCTAACTGATTACTATTAATTATTATCGAGTTCATCAAAAATGATATCTCTGATAATAAACAGCCTTGAATCCAATCTGTAATTAAGTCAGTATATTGGGAAAGCTGTGTAAAAACACTATGTATTTCATCATTGTGCTTTTTAGACTTAAAATACTGAATGGATACTGTAACTAATCGAAAAATGAGGCTTTTCTTCTGTGTTTTAATATCATTGAAAAGTATCAATATCAATTGGGAAATATAATCATGAAGAAGTTCGCATTCATACTCTGTTTCAAACATTGTAGAAAGGATAATTTTGATGTACTTCATTTTTGATACACTTTTGATTATAAGAGAATTTAGAAAAGAATTGGGAGAAATTATGGCAAGAGACTTGATAAAAACGAAATTTTGTATGCTTAAAAATGAGTCTACGTTCAATATAAAACCTGGGTCCTTTGCCAATATAGATATAAGATCTAATGGAATATCTTTAAAACTGTTGAAAACACCGAAGAACCTCAGTGTGTCGTATATAATGTGATCTTTGAAAAACAAACTTGCGTTTTGAATTAATATCCGAGTATCTATTTTTTGCTCTGTTCTAATCAAATATTTGGCAAACAATGATAAGGAGCAAATATCGTTTGATTTTATTATAGTATCGAAAATATCATTAATCATTTCAATTGGTAGAATACGAGCAAATCCGTAAAAACAACCCATCATATTCCTTACAGAGCAATATGGCAATTCTTTTGAAATAGTGGCTGTATGTTCAATGTTTAACAATGGAAACTCCCTCGAATAAAATATCCAAATTTTTGGTATAAATATCTTAGCAAATCTTTGCGGATTCAAGCAAAAGTATGGATAAATAATCTCTGGATCATACTGTGTCAGGAAATCTAAGTGATTTTCATCTATTTCTGGAAAATTATTCACACTATTGAATGATATTCTTTTAAGAAAACATTTTAATTCAAAACAAAAGCTATTATTCAATAATGGCCATTCATTTAATGCATGTTTATCAATATATTTAGAAACTAATGACTGAGCAATCAAATTGCCTTGATTAGCCAATCCTATAAATGATAGCTGATAATCTTCTGGAATTAATGAGAGATATGAAATATCTAAAAGTTCAGATATTTGAAAAAATAAATGAGTGCCAGTTATTGCATTAAGATTTTTGCTTAAAAGGCAATCAATGTTTTTTGAAAGACTCGATTCGTAAGCTTGTGATATTTTGAATGCGAAAAATAAAAGTTCAGGGGTTATAGTGTTGTAATCACTTAATATCTTTTCAGACAATATTCTAATATTGGTCGATAACATTAACAAATCCTGAAGGATTATTTTCAAAGAAGCTGCTAAAACTTCTTCTTTTGGAACAGAGAGAATAACCTCGGTAATAATCTTGTAAAACATATCCCTGTGTTCTGGAAACATCATGATAAGATCACTAGATTTTTCAATGGCTTTCTTTCCAAAAATGGGAATTAAACTTATGCTCATCCATAAAATGGTTTGGAAATCTCGAATTGAGTTAGTTGGAATTCTGTATATAAACTCAAAACACTCGAATACTGGATTAAGCAAAGCAAGATGGCTAAATGTTGGATTAGATACAATATCTGTATCAAATGATTCGATGTATGACTGGGGTAATTCGTTGTAAATATGTAAAGAATCTGGAACAAGAATCCGACTTTGAGTATAGCTTTCATATGAAGACATGATAAATGAAATACTAATTTCATAAACATTGTCAGGTACAACCTCAATTTCAACATTTTTAAGAAAAGAGTATATATTAGCAAGCGTGTAAACAGATTCGTGAAAACATATGCACTCAAATGCGATTCGCCTGAAATCGGTAAAATCAGCACGTGGAAAAATCCTACTCAACTCACACAATAATTTAAAACGATGAGAGGATATATTGTCATCAACCCAGTTTGATCCAATAACTTGTTGGAGTATATAATCGATAAATCTATAAGAAGTGATTTTGCATATTGTTTGCAGAGCAGCATTAGATAATTTTTTAGTTGGAGATATTTGCAATCGAAGTAGTGTATCACATGAAGATCTGATATAGTTAGGAATCAGATGTTCACACTTGTCTTGTGGAAGCTTTTCTATGAGACCGACGATCGACATATCATGAACCCAGTTTTTATTCTCTTTTCCAAGTAAATGTTGTATTAATTCAATGTGGTAAGAACATTTGCATTTTGAAAAAAAAATTGAAATGCATTTGGTTAGAGTATCTACAAGTGAACAATAAAGATCATTAAATGTATCCTTAAACTTTAAGAAATATTCTGCAATTCTATCAACATCTACTCCGTCATCATAGTACAAAACTAAGTTTCCAAGAGCAGAAATCTTTGCAGATTTTAAAGAATCAGATATTTCCGAGAAATTCATAATATCTTGATAAGAAATTGGCAGTAATAAAAGAAGTCGTTGATAATGAGAAGGAATTGCCTCGGGAATTACTTCAATAATTCTTTGTCTATAAATACTGATATCCTTTTTGTGTCGAATATTCCTAATAATCAGAGAGCAAACAACGCAGGCGCATTCGAACTCAACAAACTGTAAAGGATTCAGAGAAATATATCTCAAAGCAATTTGAAAAACTTTCTCCTGTCCTTCATCTTTAAACCCTTCGAAAAATCTATTTTTGGTAAATAGTAATGTACATAAATGGATGAAAGAAATGTTAAAGTTGGGGTTATCTAAATATGGAAGAAGTTTTTCAATCAAACTCTCGTTAATGATCATGAGATTATAAATTGAATTAGTGAAAGCTGATGAAGGTGTACTGGAACAGAACTTAAAAATTGATTCTAAAAGTCTTTCATGTATTGTGAAAGGGAGACCTCCCATATCAAGGATTGAATTTGGGAGATATTTTAAAAAATCAGAAACATCTGATTCTAAATATGGAATTATTGGCATATACACTAAAAAATCTTGCATTTTAACCTGAGGAACATACTTAGAAAGAAAAACAAAAGAATTAATAATCGCTATGGATGATCTAGAAGAAATAGGATAATTCGTAATAGCAGCACCGTAAGATTTTATCATTAACCATGAATCAAAAGGCGTCAAAGTAACAAGAAGTGCTCCAACAATACCATATGATGTGACTCTTACATTTGCGTATTCATGTTCACAATACCAAAACATTGTCCTAATAACATGAGACAACGACGCCACTGGTTCATGATTTACAAACCGCTTTAACCACGACAAAGAAAGAGATTTACGAAAATTCCCAAGATAATAAGTAATTGATTGTATATCATCACTCGAACTTTGCTTCAATTCATAGAGATTTCGGTAATTAGAATCTGTCTGCAAAACATAAACCATATATTTGCCCTATTTTGCCCTTAAATAATGCTTTACACTGTTAATGAGTTCATTGAGATTGGAGAAAAGACTCCTTGTCTTGATAACAAGAATCTTCCTTATGTTTTGAGCTCTTTTTTGCTTAAATGTAAAAATAGTTCAGAGAAAAAGCCAAAAATGGGTGGTATGGCTGTAATTAGTCATGATAGTGATATTTATGTTCCTGGGCCTCTTATAAAGGGAGCTGGAAAAGGTTTTGATACACCAGAAAAGGAAATTAATGTTATTTTCAACCAACTTCATGAAGGAAACCTTGAAAAATCATATGACCGGATATTAAAAGTTGCAACCTATCAAGATATACTGCTAGATTTGATTATTAAAAAAATTACCGCTCCTGCTGAGCTTTTGGATCAGGATCTTCATACAATTGTTTATGTAAGATTGTTTTTGAAATTTGTGGACTTGAGAGAGAGTATAATAAAGAAAGTGCTAGAGCATTATGATTCGCTGGTAAAATCACCGAGGAAGAGCTACAATTATATTTCTCAAACATTGATCTGGCTATCATTTTTCTTTGTTAATAAGGGAATTGAGAAAGAACAATATTTCTCTCTTTTGGATGATATTTGCCAAACAGAGAATAATTTAAATGCTGTTCCAATAATTTATGTTTGTGCCAAAGTAATTGGAAGATATTGTGATGATAATGGAATTGATGAGCTTAATCGGTATTTTGTTTACTTAAGGGATCATCAATCGCCCGAAAAAATGTATGTTTCTCTGGTTAATGATCTGTTTTTTGTTAGGTATAATGACTGGACAGAAAAGGATCCATGGGATTCATATAACATCAATTTTTTAACTGATACTCCGAAATTGTATATTTTATATAAAGATTTTCTTAATGGCGGAACTTTAAGTAGTGTTAGCACTCGAGGTATTATTGCTGATTTATTTTCTTTAGTAGGATATAAAGATGTGGATCCGCATCAATTGGCCAAGTTTATTGTTATGTTAATTCAACCAAAGGATCTCCTAATCAATAAATTAGAGGAATATCTTAATAGAAGTTCTGGTAGGGTAAAGAAACAGTCCATTTTTTTCAATCAATTAATCAAATTATTATATTTTGAACACGAAAAAGATCATATTAAGGTTGTTCAGAAATGTGATGCCTATTACTACTTTCCTGATGATGTCAAAGCAATGATAGAAATTATGGGTGATGAATTGTTTGATATTTATGATAAAATTGAGTTAAGAGATCAGTTTAAGATGGATGAATTGGTAATGTTGATACGGGGATTGTTATATTACTATTATAAGTACGACTTTGTAGAAAGAAATATAGAAGAATTACCAAATCTAAGACTATTTGAGAGGAGTGCCTATTTTGCAAGCTTCTCATACAATTTATTCTCATCCCCTTTTGATAAGGGAGTATTATTAAATAAGGTGAAGCCTATTTCTCAATTTTTGCTAGTTCACAAGCAGCATTGCAAAGATTTATTGATACATGTTCCTGATGATCACCGAGAAGAAGCAACAAAAATCCTTGAAAGTGTTTTTTCCGTTTTCAAAGAATAGCCCATTGAATTAGTAAATATTTATGGATATAAAATTTTAATGAACAAAAACATTGAGAATAAATTGGATTTATCTACTGATAGGTTATCTTCCTCTTTTTGGATCATGCTTTTTATCCATACTCCTTCTATCATCTCCTCTTCGGTCATCTCTTCTATCATCTCTTCTGTCGTCTCTTCTTTCATCTCTTCTGTCGTCTCTTCTTTCATCTCTCCTATCATCTCTTCTGTCGTCTCTTCTATCATCTCTTCTGTCATCTCTTCTATCATCTCTTCTGTCGTCTCTTCTATCATCCCTCTTCGAATCACCTCTTCTATCATCTCTCCTACCGTCTCCCCTTCTTTCGTCTCTCCTTTCATCCTTTCTATCGCTTCTTCTATCATCTTTCAGGTCATCTTTTCTATCACCTCTTCTTTCATCTTTCAGGTCATCTCTTCTATCACCTCTTCTTTCATCTTTCAGGTCATCTCTCCTATCGCCTCTTCTATCTTCCTTAAATTCATCTCTCCTGTCGCCTCTTCTGTCTTCCTTAAATTCATCTCTCCTGTCGCCTCTTCTATCTTCCTTAAATTCATCTCTCCTGTCGCCTCTTCTGTCTTCCTTAAATTCATCTCTCCTGTCGCCTCTTCTATCTTCCTTAATTTCATCTCTCCTGTCGCCTCTTCTATCTTCCTTAAATTCATCTCTCCTATCGCCTCTTCTGTCTTCCTTCAGGTCATCTCTGTAATCACCTCTTCTATCACCTTTCCTATCACCTTTCTTTGAATCTCTCCATTCATCTCTCTCGTAGTTCTTCTTGTCATCTCTTCTCCTTCCATAGTTATTATCATAATCATCATAATTATTATTCCATCTGGATCTAGAATCATTAGAGTCGCCATTTGTCTCGTTGTTTATATGCTTCACATGTCTGCTCTCAAGAGCCAAGTCGACATGCTCATCAGTCTTTTTCAGTCTAGTGGGATCATATCTTTGCCATTCAATAATTTCTTGTCGAATAGAATTTGCAGGAGTTAACATATGTGGTGATATACCAGATCTTCGGCATGCTTCATTTGGGCATGTATTATCATTGGAAACTAAAAATGATGCAATGCAGTTATCACAATAATTTGTATTGCAACATGGAGTGGTTGATGCTTCTTTCAGAATTCTCTTGCATAAAGGACACATCATTTTTTCGAGATCCTCAAGAGACCATCTATCATTAGCAAAAGGCGGTTCATTAGGTCTTTGATAGCATGCAACATCACCATATGGTAAAATGACGACTCCTTTTGTTGGTCGAAGAATAAAGCTTCTAGGTGTGCAATCTCTCTTGAAGAAAAAGTCTTGCTGCTTCCTTACATTCTCATCAGTAATTACTTCTTTCTTTTCCAAAACTGCATCTTCAACATTGGCGGCCTGATCAGGAAGCGGAGCAGCAACAACTGGTACATCAGTTGGAATTGCCATTTTGTAAAAGGCTGAAGTTATAGGAACTCTGTAAATTATGACACTCGTGTTTCGATTCATAAATTCAAATTTGTTTTTATAAAATTCTTCTGTTTGAGCATTTTGAACAACAAGATCAATCCCTTCCTGTGCAGGAAGAGATTCCTGTTCAATAATTTTAGAACACAACTGATTTAAGGTTATCGAATTGGAATTCAAAGACACATATGAGGACTTCTTCTTGCTCTTAAACCTATATTCGATTCTTGACCTCATGTAGAGTGGTGGCAAACCGCATGTAAATTTGTCCTGACATTTGATCTAAACTGATCATTAGGGAATCAAAAAAATGTTCTCGACGATTAATTTTGATTAAAATCAAACGGTTACAGTTGGTCATTCTGATTGATGGCAGATCCAAAACAAGCCGAAGTTACACAACCCGAAGAAAACAAGACAGCTGAAAAGCCTAAACTTTTTGGAAGCGGGTTTAAAGCCGGTGCTGCTCCCAAATTTGGAGCAAAGCCTTTTGGCAAATTTAGTGCGACACCAAAAACTCCAGCACCCACACAGCAAGACAATCAAGCTGTTGACGATAGCCAAACTGAAGTTGCACCATCATCTGTTGAACAAGCTGATCCAGATGAGGGTGAAGAAACTCTTTTCACCGAAAAGGCTATGCTCTATCGCTTCGATAAGGCCAACAATGATTGGAAGGAACGTGGTGTTGGATATATGAAGGTTTTGAAAAACCATGAAACCGGTCGTTGCCGTGTTTTAATGCGTAGAAATCAGACATTCCGTGTTTGTGCTAATCACTTTGTTTTGCCTCATATGGAACTCAAGCCACATGCTGGTAATGATCGTGCTTTGATTTGGAGCGCACTTGATTTTGCTGATGGAGCAGAGTCCCATGACACACTTTCTGTTCGCTTCAGAACAGCAGAAATTGCAGCTTCATTCAAGAAGGCTTTTGAAAACGCCAGAGAAATCAATGCTGCTATTTTAAAGACTGAAAATGCTGAAGAAGTCAAACCATCACCTGAAGTTGAAAAGAAAGAGTAAAATCCATTTGGTTTACATAATTTACAAAAATCGTTATTTACTGAATGGAATCTCATATTAGAATCCACAATAATGATCAAATACACAATCTTTTATGCGGAAAACAGCCCCGTATTGGTGGTGGTCCCCTTTCAAAGCCAGAAACACATACATCAAAAACTGAATTAACCGATTTTTCAAAATATCCCTTTCCAGATCCAATTGAGCCATTAAATCACAATTCATCAATTGGAGAGCAAGGTAAACTGGAGAGGCATCATGGTGGATCATCAAATATGATACAATTCAATAAATTGAGGAAAGATGGAGAGTTATTAGGTCATGTTGGTGATTATTTGTCTGTTTATGAAACTAATTATCGGAGAAAGGCAATGTTGTTACATCAAGAATTAGAGGAACATTTTCTACAACCTGTTGCTCGCAAACTTGTGAAGAAAGTGAACGGTAAGGCATATGATGACTATGTGAAAATGCGAGCCCGTGCTGTTTCTGCTTTCGATAAGCAAACACACACTAGAGATACATTTTTAATCGATCTTCCCGAGATTCCAACTATCTCTTTTGATACAAGCGACTTAACAGATCCCGTTCTTAAATTTAAGAAAAACGCAGAGAAAGAGAAGTCACTTACCAAAATTATAGCTCAGCAGACAGGAGAATGGGTTGAGCCCCAACAATTCCCTGAAAGGGACACAATGAACCTTAAAAAATGGAAGGTTTTGGCTCAAACAAGGTTTTATAAGGGAGCAGAAGAAACACTTTCAAAAGGCAAGAAGGTTTTCGAGAGAAAATATCAGGATTCTATAGGGACTGAATTAACACATTTCAAATAGAAAAGTAAATGTACAGATTATTAAACCCTGCTTATCCAGGTCTGTTTCAAAGGGACGGTTTATCATAATGAGAACAAAAAGAAACCAGCGGAAGAATCACCGCCCAAAGAAAGTCGAAGGAGAATATATTATAAGTGATAATTCGGGAAATTGGGAAAGCGAATCTGATGGTGATTTGGAAAACTTTGAGCGACATATAATAACTCGTGGAATGTCTCATTCTGTCAGTAAAATTTCTTCTGAAAGCGATGAAGAATCCGAGCATGAGAAACCACCTGTTGAAACTGGATATACACAGCTGATTGATAATTCGACTTCAAAAATAGAGCACATTTTTCTATCTAGAGAATCATCTAATGGAACAGAATATTTAGTAACTTTACAGAATGCTGAAGATCCATTTGCACAATGGATTCCTGCAGCAATTCTGTTGGATTTTTCAAATTACCCCAGACAGCTTCAGAAATTCAACGAAACTGAGATGAACTTTTCTTTTTACAGTACAATGACCCAAGATTTTGATTGTTCTTTTAGGTCTCCTCTCCATGTCATATCTCACCGACCATTTGGTAATAACCCTGATTCTGGTGTTCTTGAATATCTATTTCAATTTGATCTTGAAACTGGTACTGCTTTCTTTTGGGAGCCTAAAAATAGTGATGCTCCCGAAACTCTGATTAATTACTATATGAAGAAACGGAAATGTGTAATTAATGGACATCCAGATAGGCCTCAAGAACTGCGAATTAATCCAGAAAATGCTGATGATTACAAATCGGTTGATGGAAAAGTACCAAGAGACTATCAAATTGAAGGTGTTAATTGGATGTTGCACTGTTTTACTGATGGTCATGGATGTATTCTTGCAGATGAAATGGGTTTAGGGAAAACAATCCAAACCCTTGTTTTTCTCACCCATTTAGATAGAAATACGCAATTTCATGGTCCTCATTTAATAGCTGTTCGAACAAATACATTTGCACAATGGTGTCATGAAATTGAAAGATGGACGGATATGAAATACATTGCTTATACTGGTGATCCTGGGACTAGAGAAATTATTCAAGATTATCAAATGCCTTATGTTGATGATCAAGGAGTTAAGCAGCCTGATAAGCACTCATTTAATATTCTATTAGTGACTTATGATATTTTTCTCAAAGACAGTGATCTTATGCAATCGATAGATTGGCAAATTGTATTTGTTGATGAAGGGCATAGAATCAAGAATTGTGATGGGAAAAAACATAATGCACTTTCATCATTGCAAACAATGCATAGAATTATTCTGACAGGTACACCAATACAAAGCACAATGTTAGAATTATGGACTTTGCTTCAGTTTGTTTCTCCAAATCATTTTCCTGATAGTAGTTGCTTTCCTGCTGATGATGTTGAGAGTTTAGATCAAGATGTATTGATGGATCTAAAGAGAATGATTGCACCTCATTTGCTTAGACGTTCGTTAATTGATGTTGAAAGATCAATCATTCCAAAAGATGAGAGAATTGCATTTCTTCAAATGACTCAGTTTCAACTTGATTTAACAAGGTTAACAAAGCTGCACGAACTTTGGAGAATCAAAAGTAATGGAGATATGGAAACCCAAAACGAAACTAATATGCTTCAAAGGATATGCAATCATCCGTTTTTGATAGATGGGGCTGAACAGTATTTAATGGGTAGAACAAAGATGTCAAGGCTTCAATTAATGATTAATTGTTCATCTAAATTTATTCTCTTAGATAGAATATTACCAGTATTCAAGAGATCTGGACGATCTGTTTTAATTTTCTCCCAAAAAGTCAAAGTTCTGAAGTTGTTGAGTGAATACTGTCATCTTAAAAAATACACTCATGAAATGCTAATTGGTGAGCTTTCAGATAAAGAGAAAAAGAGTGCTATATCACATTTTTGTGATACTGAAAAGGATATATTTATTTTTTTAATATCCACAAGATCTGGTGCTGAAGGATTGAATCTTACTAAAGCAAATATTACAATTATCTTCGATCCTGATTGGAACCCTCAAAACGATATCCAAGCTCTTGGAAGATGTCATAGAATAGGGCAAACCCAAAAGGTTGATGTTATTAGGTTATTAACTTATGGTACTTATGAGCATGAAATGTATTCAAGGGCACAAAGAAAACTTAAACTATGGTCCACTCTCCTGGGAGATGGAAAAGAGATTGTTTATATTCGGAAACCATTACCAGAGACTACTACTAAGGCAACTCCTGCGATGGATAGTCTTATTGCCCCTGTTAGACACAAAGATACCACAGAGTTTGAGGGTTTTGCTCAAAAAGCTCAAATGACCCAAGAAGAAGAATCAGATCAAAAAGATCTGGTGATATCTGCACCTCCTGATTTGGCTTTGCCATTTGACCATGATGAATCTTCAACCTTTGAGAATATTATTGATAAATCTGCAACAATCGTAAACGATATTCAGCTTACTGGGAGCAGTATTAAAAACTTTCCACGGCTTGATCTTGGAATGGGCATATCTGATGAAAACTTTCTCAAACAGTTTCCTATTGATTCTGCACTCCTTGCGGCTGTCAACAAGAAAAAATCGAAGCCATCAAATGATAGGGTTCCATTGGATGCAAAAACAGCAAAAAGGATTATTAGGCAACTCGAACTCCATGGATATGGGGAATGGGAAAACATATATAATTCAATTAATAGTTTATGCCCCATCGATCAATTAATCAAGTTTTGTCAAGCTGCAACATTATTACACCTTCGTGCATGTGAACCATCCAGAGTATCATGCTATCCTTTGCTTCTTCACCATATGTCTCTTGATATCCCTAATTTTAATATTACATGGGCGATGTGTGGAATTGAAAATGATTGGTATTCAATTTTCTCAAAGAGATCTTACCTTTCTGGAGAAGGAATTGTATGCAAGCAAATATCCGGTCATATTCACAAAACATGTGTATCCTTTTTATCAAAACTGGAACATCACCTGTTGATTGCTGAATGGAGGAAAGATGATGAGCATCCCGACTTTCCATTTAATTTGCTCCCGCCATATATGGGAAGGACAATGAACCAAGATAAATCATTATACCATTCTTTGATTAGTGGCCAAGATATCGGTCAAAAAGATACATCCCGTGTAGGTCAAATATGTGTAATTATGAAGAGCCAATTACTTTTAAGATCAGTGCCCGTCGGTTCAATGAGAATTGAGTTTTGGTCTTTATATGAAGTTAATTCTGTTATAAATGCATTAAGAAACTTTGGTACTCAGATAATGGGTCTTGATCATAAAACCCTTTTATCAAAAACGGCATTATTAAGTAAGACACCATCAGAAGTTCATAGTTTTATCCAATACTTTGTTTCATATCTTCATTCTCGAGATTTTCATGACAAAGAGTCATTTATATTCCCTGAAACAATCACAAAACAGTGTTATGCTCCTGAAGTTGCACAAGAACCTATTATTGTTAATTATGAAGTTTTGAATGATGTTATAAAGAGGATTTATATTAATGCGCAAATTCGTAAAGTGATGCATCTCATTACCATAAATACTCTTGATTTAAATCAAGTACTTCCTGAAGGTAAAGAATGGATGACATTAGGTGATGCTAAACTTTTATTAGAGAAACTAGTTGAATATGGGTGTGACTCTTTGTCCCACCTTCTTTTATCGCCTGATTTGTCATTTCGATCCCGTCTAACACCAAATGACATCAACTGGCTATCTGCGAATGAGCCCAATATAAATAATGAGCAAAGTAAGATCCCCATCTTTCTTCTTAGCGATAGGAAATTTCACATTTTCCTTAAGTCATTAATACAACAATATCAGCCAGAAACCCCTTCTGTTCAACCACAACCAAAACCATCTCCTCCTGTTACGCCCACCAAATCAATTAGGCTTATTGCGAATCCTAATACACAAAGATCTATGATGAATAAGAGCGACTCCTTTGATAATCGCCAACATCAAATCAGTCCTTCAAAAAACCAGGTACCAAGACCTCAGCCTCAACAAACATCAATATTTGGTATAGCACCTCAGCAGTTTATGTCAATTTTGCAGTCTGTTCAACAATCAAATGATACCAATGACTATAATCAACCCATTAAAGACGAATCAATAAATCATTATTCAACACCTCCTGCAAACAGATCTACACCAGTTCAACCAAATAGAACTAGCATTAGGCTAAGAGAATCTGCTCATGATATGAATCAAGCCCTCTTCTCTCAATCATATAATTCTTCAATGATTACCCCACAATATGGGTTGTCATCGAATTATATTCAAAAAGGTTCCCAGCAAAAATGGGACTACAGTCAAATGGTTTCACAAATGCCACGTCATGCACCATATAACATGTACTATAATCCTCAGGTTTATTCTCAGCAAATTCATCAACAACAGTATATTCTTCCCAATCAAAATCAATATCAAAACTACTTTTCTATTCCAACATATGCTCCACCTCCTCAGCAAAAAGAAACATTTGTCATTCCTGTTAGTACCCCGCCACCGATTCACCAAAGTGAATCTCAATCCGATGATGAAGAGAATAATATCACTACAAAAGAATGTGCTTCTGCAAATTTAACATTCCGAATTCCAAAACTTAAATCCATATTGTTCTACACGGGTGGTGCTGATGATTGGAAGGAAAAAATCAAGAGAAACCTCAGACGGAAAAATAGATCCCTAAGAAGCCTTGATTGATGTTTTCGAAAAAAAAATAGAGATTTCATACTAATTTTTTAAATTTATTCTGCTATTTCATCTTTTTCCCTAATTCCAACGATTTCATTAGGGATTTCTTCTTGTAGACAACCAAGAATACCACTATTCAATGTACTCCTCCTTGAAGGGCATCCTGAACAATGTCCCTTTAATGTAACAACTACTACACCATCTTTTATCTCATCAACAACAATATCACCACCATCCATTTGCAAAACTGGTCGAACCCTCTCCTCGATAACAGCATTGACCCTTTCCATTAATGATTTAATTGGTTTGCTAAAAAATCTTGAGATTTGATATATGTTGTTCGCCAACATTAATGCCACTTTTCATCGGGTTTCAACGATTATACCGATTATATAAACATATTAAAACTGGGTGTAAAGGACAGAGACCAGGTTAACGAAACTGGCTTGAAACCTGTTTTTATGGAGGAACATGATTGGATGGTGATTTTAAGCCATTCTCGAGGGAAGAAGTTTGTTTGCATTTTTAAAGTACCGTTTGATGATAGAGACCCCCTGAATCGATTTTTGGTATGAGAATCAAGGCAGAATCTGGTTTGAAGTGATTGACTTGCAATGCAATATTTGCATTTTGTGGAAACTGTTGTTGAATCTGAATATTTAATAATACCGCCAAGCCAAACCTTTGATTCTATAGGATCCATTATTAGATGGGCTGTCACTCTTTCGTGGTCTTTGAAGTACCCAAATAAGAGCTTATTAACAAACAGGCGCAATGGGTTGCATGAAACATACAATATTAATCCAAATGAATTCAAAAATGATGTTTCCATATTCACAACATTTCCAATTGCAGTTCCCTTAAGCGAATATGAAAATTTCCGAGTATTTAGAGTAAAAAGAGCAGATAATGCTTTCTGGCTATCCATTCCAAATCCCAAACCTGAAGTAAACAACTTTGTAGTATAATTGCTATGAATTGAAACAACATTCCGAGGAAAATACGCATCAAGATTGGTTCTATTTGGATAAACAAATCCTGGCGAAGATAATGAACAATTAATTGACATATCATCAAGAATTTTTCCGTAAAACGCTGATCCACACGAAATTGGCATACCTTTAGCAATAAAATCACCTCCAACGCGATTTTTTCCTATTTTTGCATAAAGCAAAAATGTTCTACTATTATAACCCTTCACATCAATAATCCAATCATCATTTTTCATTCCAAGTGATACATAGTTCTCTCTATCTATTTGCATGTGATCCCTAAGCCTTTGATAATAAGAAAAGAAATCAGGTACATGCAAAACACCTTTCATTTTGTTTTATATTGTAAACTGGTGTTTACATTGTAAACTGGTGTTTAACTTGGCAGAAAATCCTTTTTGTTCTGCCAAGTTAAACATGTCAGTTCACTTATATGTCTGAAGACAAATCATCGCCAATTCAAACCTGGAATAAAACCACTACCCTTATTGGAGAGTATTCAAGATCAACATCTAACTATCACGTCTTCTCCTGTAAAGATTTAGAATCACCATTATACATTTCTAAAACCTGGGGCCAGCCAATCTTTACCTCTGGGCCATACCAAATTGAAGGAGAATTGACTTGTTTTGGAAACAATGAAAACAGCAATCTCATGATCAATCCAAAAATTAAGAAACTGGTTTCTCAAGGACCAAATGAGGGCAATAATACTACCCAGCAGTCAGATAATAAGAAACTGCTTGAAGAAATCGATCAGTTGAAGAGCCAGTCAGAAAAGCAACAAAATATGATTTCTGAGCTGACAAACGAAATTAAAGAAATGAAACAACTGCTCATGTCCCTAATTGATACCATGAATGAGAACAGCAAATCAATTCCAGATGAGTAAATAAACCGATTCTCCAAATTTTTCCTTTTCCACTTTTTAAACCTAAATGTTGAGTTTAGAGCAAGCAGTAGCACATGTGCAGACGCTAGCTAATCACCAAATACATAAAGAGCGCGTAAGTGAGCGATTGTGGAAGCTGGTTCATGTATTATCGCCTGACTCGGCACATTATGATGAATTATCCTATTTAAAAAACGAGAATACCCGTCAAAGCGCCGATAATGAAAGGCAGCGAGTAGAAAAAAGGCTCAATGGTTTTGAGGTCCGTGGGTGCAGAGCATGGAACGCAATTGTTGATAGCTTTGGGCCATCACTGAGCCAAAATGAATTATTGAGCATCGCACAGATTATTTCGTATCATGCATCTTTAAAGCTCGACCGAGAAGCAAAAAGAAGGAAAGAAGTCCTGATAAAATGGTTTGATGAAAATTTTGCTACAATTCAACCCTACTTCCAGAAGATAGTACTACGTGATGCTGATGGGAATATCTTAAATGCCAAGCAGAATGATTAATAAACAGATATTTGAACTAGTGTGTTTGGGTTAATGAATGACCCGAGTTTTGAAGATAAATCAATGAGTTTTGCAGATGAATTAGATGATATTTTGACGGTATCACGTGTCCAAATCAAAGATTTATGCGTTGGAATTATGGGTGATGCGACAGCTGAGCGATTTTGGAGATTAACAAGATATATTCGTGTTTCAAGCTTTTCTGATTTAGAGTTTCATAGGGATCTCCTGTTTTCTGTCATTGAAAAGCATATTGGATCATTAGAGTCTGCTGCTTTTGCGGCTGGTCATTTAATTCGAAAACTCGGAGTATTTGATAAGTGCTTTATTGGTGACTTGATGACGAAAATACGATTTCCCGCGTGTCCAAGGGAAATGGCTTTGCTGATGCATTTGATTTCTGTTGATGGTGTTATATTCAACGATTTATCCTTTTTATTTCAGATTCCTGATTTAGAAACTCAAAAAATTATTGTTAAATCAATCGCTAATAGCAATTCTGGAAACAGAATCTTATTAGAACAAACACTTAACTCGATTCCAATTGAAACAGATCTGTTAAGTGTTAGGGGTAAAGTCCTCCTATGTGAGTCTCTTCAAAATATTGAAATTCCGGTATCAAAATATTTGAAAACTCTAATTCCTCTCATATCTTCCCCTTTTAAAACGCATCTTCAAGCATCAGTCCAGGACTGTGTGCAGAGTTTTATATCTAAACTTCTGGATAGCTGCCCTTCTGCTTTTCACAACTTCAACATGATTGATATAGTATCAATACTTTATGAAAGTAGGAATCTCTTACCAGAATTCTTAAAAGCTGTCCTTAAAAGCTATGGGAGATCATATATAAGATCTTTATCTAAGAAAGTTTTGATTCCAGCTTTATTGGAGATAAATGGATACTCGATGAGTATTATCGAACAATTTTGCATTTATGCCATTCACTTTGATGCGAAAACGCAGCTTGCCCTTCATAGTGCATTGATTACTGAATGTGAATTCAAAAAGTATGATAAAAGACTACTTGAGATTACAGTATCATCAATTGCATCGTTGGCACCAATAGTTTCACCGTTTATCGGTCGCCTTTTGTATCTCATTAGCAATAGCAAGAATTCTCCGTATCTATTTGGTTTAATTCGTCCTCTTTTAGATAATAAGGTACCTCCTCCAATGCAACCACTTAGTGGAGTAATATTTGTTCCTGAAGAAGATAAGAGGTATATAGGAACCCAGACCTTCTTCGAGAGAATTGATAATGGGATTCAGTTTGATAGCTTGAAGAAAGAATCATTTACTCAATAAAGATTATAGATTAATACAGTTTTTAAAAAACACCACTGATTAATGCCAGTCTTTCGAAATACTCTCTGACATTATTCTCAAAAATTTTTGATGCAGATCTTCCCGTCAATGTTTGCTCAAGTTTGGCCCTTGAGGATCTTAGTTGTTTTATCACTACATCATCATCTTTTGTTGTCGCTATTTCTATTGTCTTATTATACAATTCTCGAATGCTTTCTACCTCTTGTTGGATAAATGGAATCAAATCTTCAACAAAGAGATCTGAATCAAAATCATTTTTTTCCAAAACAATTGGGCTTGTCAATCCGTGATCATTCAACAATTTAATGAATACGGGGAAATCAAACTGATCTCCCTTTGAGTTAATACGGCATTCGTTCATTAGTTTCGATTTCAACGCATTATCAACAGGAGCAACCAATATTGTGGTCATTTGATGAAAATCATCATATGTGTTTATTTGATGACTTGGTAGTTTATCCCACATTTCCTTCAAACTATCTTCAATTCGATGAACTTCTTCAAGATATGCGGTAATCAGGTACTCTAAAATGGAATCAAGTTCAGCAATTGCTCTGCCTCCAAAACGCAATGAACCCCCTAGTGCTATTTTGTCAATCCTCTCTGTATAGAATTTGAGTAAGCGACCTTTAACAAGTCTCTGCAAAATTCCTGATGTGGATTGAGAAGCGATATTCAATGGAATTCCAGCAATCATATCTTCGCCTGCTTCGATCTCAGGGAACATTTTTCCGGGGTTGTTCTTTCGAATTGAACATAATATAAACAAATAAAAATGCAAAACATGGTGAGGAACTGGATCAAACAATCCAAAAAATCTCAGAAACAAAGAAGCTCGTGATGATGAATCGTTATAGAAGTGCATCGATGTATGAAGAAGGTCAAATAATACCTGTTCTGTTTTTTGCCGGGATCCAAACAAATTGATAAAATATAAATACACTAAATCTGGAAAATGGTTGTTTCTCATCTTATTTGGAGATCCTTTCCCAAGAGAGGAAGAATAATTAGAATAAATAAAGGATATTGCACTGTTCATCCAATTTTTAGTCTTCAGTTGTGGTTTGTATCCATCAGGTAAACACATAAACAAATACTCAAACTTCGACCTTATTTCATGAGATTTAGATTGGTGTTGGAAAGAAAAATAGTGGTTTATATCATCAATAACACTAGAAACTTGTTTTGGAAGAATCTTTTCAGAATTCTTAATCCTGCTTTCCAAATTCCTCAATTTCCATATCATGCTGTCTTCTTGATAAGAATATGCTCTTTGATAATCATCATCAATATCCCTTCTTTCTTGATAGATTCCGAGTCTTTTTTGTAGCTCAGTCAGTTCTTTTTCCAAAATACACCTTTCCTCTATCTGTTGATTTATCTTTTCCTGAAAAGAATCAAATTTTGAAATATCTCTTTCGTGGCTTTCATTCCATCTCTGTTTTTCTTCATTATATGCTGTCTCAATTGTGTTTAATCTTGATTTACAAAAATCTAAATCTGTTTTCAAAAACTGAACTCTCTCTTTGTGGCGTGTCAATATATACTCTCGCTCTTTTCTCTGAAGTTGTATCATTTTAGAAAACAGATCTTGATTCCTTTTCCAAATAACTGCAAAAAGACGACTTCTCTCAGCTGAAGATACAGAAACTTGGCGAACTAACTCGTTAAAAGCAATAGAATACCAATGCTGGGCGTTTGTAACAACATCCAACGGATTTCCTGTCATTTCCACATTATCGGCTAACACAGAATTTAGCCACTCACCAAGCAATTCAACTTCTCTTCGAGAGGCAGTCCCGTTAGAATGTAAATTAGCCATTCGCCATTTCTTCAGCGCCAAAGAGGATTCCGTTTTGGGTCGAATTTCATTATTATTTTGGGCATTCCCTTCAGAAACAACACTCGGTTTTTTTCGAGGAGATGATGTAGGCACACTGGGAAGCGCTGTTTTGGGTCGTAAATTAGGCCGTTTTTTCTCCATTGTTTACCTTAGAGTCACTTTTATTGGTTAAAAATGTAAAACCAATCCACATCTTCTAAACGAGAGATTCCATTTGAGTTAATTTCGGCCGTTTGGAAATAAACAATGTTGTCAGAATATTGTGAATACAGTGGAAATCATTTGAAAGTTTGTCTTTTTGACAACTGAGAGCCAAATTTGTATAAATGTTTAAGACCATGAACTAAAAGATTGAAAGAAGAATTGAGGGGAATTTATATTGGGTTATGTCACAAATTACATTGTTAATTCCATTCGGATCAATGAAGGATGAACACAGAGACTATAGTAAAGTCGAAAGGAAATTGGAAAAGAGGTTCTTTCAGGAACATAAGAACTATTTAGATGAGGGGCAAAAGGTATTTGAAGCATATGGAGGTACTCGTAAAGATTTCTTAATTAAGTTCCAGGAGACATTTCCCAAAGTACCAGTTCCAAGACCCGCAAAGCGGAAGATGAAACTGTTCATATCATGGGTTGGATATTTAACAAAATCGATGGACATTACACCAATCATTCAAACCAATACTATGGTAGGTAAATGGATCGAGCATTTCAGCGAGGACAATAGATCATTGAAACAAGATTTTAATTCATTTTTCTTTTCTATCGGAGGTGAAGATATTGATATGTTAATTAAACAATTTTAAATCTGTAATAATAAGCTTTTAGAAGTGATTCCTAGTACACCATATCCTGTTGTATTTCCTCTCTGGCCATTTCCAACAAATCCCACTGTGTATACAAACTTATTTACATCCTTCTCAAAAAATTAATTTTTCTATAATACACTTCCAACCCCTCACAATATTCAATTTTATAAAAAATTTGTAAAAACAATATATTTCTGGATGGTTAAGTTTTGATCATTGGTCAGAGGAAAAGTGACATTGATTGATAAGTTTATCTGACCTAATAAAAATGATGTTATTGCTCTTTTGCTGTTTTAGTTATTGTAAAAAAGCAAAAGATGATTTTAAAGGCAAAAAAGTCGAGGTTATTGATGAAGGATTGAGGGATAGGCTTCAAGTGAATTTTTCTGTTGAACAAAAGGAGAAGATTTCCGCAAATACCGAACAACATGAATACATGGCCGAAACTACTCGATTATTATCTATTTTGATTGATAGTTTATACCACAACAAAGATGTTTTTATGAGAGAGTTGATTAGCAATGCAAATGATGCTTTGGATAAAGTTAGGTTTGAAGCAATAAGAAATCCTGCTGTTTTAGATAATGGACCCAAGAATTTAGAGATTTTAATTGATATAAATGAAGAAGAAAAGACTTTGTCCATTACAGATACAGGAATTGGAATGACAAAGAATGAACTTATTGAGAATCTTGGAAGGATTGCGCGATCTGGAACCCTTGAGTTTCAAAGAATGCTCCAATCTGGCGATACAAACTTAATTGGTCAGTTTGGTGTTGGGTTTTATTCCTCTTTTTTGGTTGCTGATAAGGTTACTGTGGTATCTAAATCCAATAATGATAGCAAACAATGGATATGGGAGAGTGATGCTTCATCTAGCTTTACTGTTACTGAAGATCCTCGAGGCGTCACACTTGGAAGAGGAACATCTGTTATTCTTCACCTAAAGGATAACTGTTACAACTATGTTGATAGAGATAGAATTATTTCTATTGTACGTCACTATTCCATGTTTGTGGATTTCCCTGTAAAAATCTGGCATTTCAGAGAGGTTTTAGTAGAAGAGGAAGAAGTTGATATTGCAACAACAGAAGATGTGTTTGGAGATGAAGATGTTATCGAAGAGAGCTCAGAATCTGAAGATATAAAGAAATCTAAAAAGAAAAAGGAGAAGGATGAAGATGATAAAAGACCAGCAACAATGAAAACTATTTGGGCTTGGTTCCAAGTTAATGATCGTAAACCAATTTGGCTTAGAGACCCTGTGGAAGTAGCTGACAGTGATTATAATGAATTCTTTACCATATTCTTCAAAGAGCCAAAAGGACCACTTCTTCATATTCACTTTAAAGCAGAAGGAAGGGTTGTTTTTTCATCCCTATTCTTTATCCCATCTGTTCCTCCTCCATCCGAGCAGCTTTTCGCACATACCACAAGAAATGTTAGGCTTTATGTGAAAAGAGTTTTGGTTGCAGATGAGTGGGGAGATGAATTATTGCCTGACTATTTGCATTTTATAAAAGGGATTATCGATTCTTCTGACCTTACACTTAATGTGGATCGTGATAGACTTGTAAAAATGAATGCTTTGAAACTCATTAAGAGAAGAGTTACCTCAAAGATATTATCTGTTATTAGGAACTTGTTTATGAATGAACCTATAAAATATGCGGACTTTTACTCGAAATACGGAGGCAATATTAAATATGGTATTGTAGATGATCCAGCAAATAAGAGAATGTTATCAAAATTACTGATGTTTTATACCAGCTACAGCCCCAAGAAACTAACAACTCTTGATGATTATGTTGCTAGAATGAAAAAAGGACAAGAAAAGATCTTTTGGATTGGTGCTGCATCACTTGAAGAAGCGAGAAGCTCTCCATATTCCGAACATTTGCTAAGTCAAGGTATTGAAGTTCTATTTGCAATTGAGCCAATTGATGTGCATTGCTTTGAGAGGATGGATGAATTTGATGGAATTCCATTAGATAACCCAGAAAAGGGAAATGAAAAGGACCCTGATGAAAAAGTTCAAGATATTTCAGGATTTCCAAATATAACTCAAAGAGAGTTTAACAGATATGTTAGATGGTTCAAAAAAGTTATAGGAGATCGAATTGAGAATACAATTTTGAGCAAAAGACTGAAAACTTCACCTGCTATATGCACAGCAACAGGTTATGGGTATACATCGTCACATGAAAGACTAATGAGAGCTCAAACCGTTCAAGACTCTCAACTATCAGATAATCTCATTATGAATAGAAAGATATTAGAATTAAATTACTACCACCCCATGGTCATAGATTTGATGGCAAGGATTAAAAAAACACCCAGAGATAAAGAGGTTCAAGAGGATGCCAGATTGTTATTTGATTGTGCCCTCCTTGCTGGCGGCTACACACTTAATGATCCCCTTAATTTTACCAAGAGAATCTTTAGGATGATTGGAAAGTCCTACCAACTTATTGATCGTGTGGATGAGTTTGAGAATGATAATAAGGTTCATTATCCAAAGATTGAAGACGAATATGATCTCCAAAACCAAGGAAAAAATGTTGTTCAGCTTGGTCGTAGTTATAAAACTCAAGGCGATGCTAAAGAGGATGGAGATGAAACCCCAGCTGACTTGCATCCTTCAACACCCGAAGAGTGTTATGCGGGTCTACTTTAGAGTAAAGCGAAAGTATTTTCAAAAAACACATGAGTGTGTGAATCATTAAATGTGATGGTTAAGGGACATAAAAAGAACCACATTATAATGTTGTTGTTCCAAGTAACTAGATTTGGATACAGAAATTTCTCTAGTGAGAAAAATTAAACGTACCATTTTGGAAATGTGGTCTAAAGAAAAAGAGATTAAAATCGAAGCCGGATATATTACTTGGATAGGATTCTCGCCTAATTCCTTAAAACTTGCTGTTACTACAAGTTCTGGTTGGGTTTTTCTGTTTTCTTGTCCGAATTATCAATTATTACGCAGATTACCAATACATTCCAAAGGCATTAATGATGCTTGTTGGTCAAGTGATTCTAAATTAATATGTACTGTTAGTGATGATAAAACGGCCACGGTTATTGATGGAAATACCCTGGATCGAATGAGAAAGTTTGTTGGGCATCGGGCATCAGTTAATTGTTGTGCATTAACACATGATAACTACCGATTGGTCACAGGATCGAGTGATACTGCCTTTAGGGTGTGGGATTTGCGAAAATCACGATCCCTACATGAAATAGGTGGCCATACTGAGCCAATCACCTCGGTTTCTTTCAACTACGACTACTCAATGATTATGACATCATCAATAGATGGGATATGCAGGATATGGGATAGTTTTAGCTTGATTTGCTTGAAGACATTCACTTTAAGTGGAACCGCAATATCGAGATCCTGCTTTTCTCCAAATAGTGAATATGTGTTGCTCTCATCATTAGATTCGTCAATACATCTGCTGGATATCAAAACAGGATCAACAGAGAAGAAGTATACTGGTCATACTAATACCCAATACCGTATAGAACTTGGGTTTATTAACAATAATGTATATGCATCATCCGAAAATGGAATGATATGTGTGTGGGATTTACAGTCTGAAGAAATCGAAGATAGTATTCCTATATCCAAAAACCCTATCCTCGCAGTATCATTCACCAAGAATGGTGATCATCTTGCAACTACAACAGGTGGAGAGGAGAACACCCTGATAATATCTAAGAGGAAATAATCGTCGCTAAATAAGAACGATAGATGGAGTCTGATGATGGAGAATATGAGTTTTCGACAGAGTCAATAAATGTTTCTTTTGACCAAATGAGTGACGAATCTATATCGATTATTTTGGATCGTTTGCCTCTTTCGAGTATTGCACAGTTGAGTTGCACATCAACAAGAATGAACAGAATCTGCAATAGTCCCAAGTTTTGGCGATCCATTAGAATCAATGATGAGGAAAAACCAGTTGATTCGAGTCAAATTGCGTCTTTATGTGGGAAAGGAACTGAGATTAGGAACTTATCACTTAATCTTAATGCTCAAACATGCAATCCAAGTATTTTAAAGCTTATATCCAAATCTTGCCCGTATGTGGTTTCTCTTTCATTATATTTAAGGAATGAACCGCTCATAAACAGATCGCCAGGAAACAATGCTTTTCCAATTGAAGATCTGCTTTCTTTTTTGACAAACTCAAAGTACATTCGTTCTTTTCAGTTCCTTGACTCATTACTAATTGATGATAATCATTTAGTCAATGTTCTCCCTCACTTACAGATGATGAGAGAGATTGATTTATCAGGATGTGGTTCTCTGTCAGATTCTACTCTAATTAAGCTTGCCCAGCAGTGCCCGTCCCTTCAATTAATAGATATATCTCGTTTACCAATCACTGGCCGCTGTATAAAACAAATATTTAGGTACTGCAATGCCATTCGAGTTTTTCGGGCTAATTATTGCCTTGAGATTCAGACAGATTCATTTCAAATTGATCAAATTGAGTCTTTCAGTAGCATTGTTGAGCTCTCAGTTATAGATACTCCAATTAAACTTGATCATGTGTTGAACCGATGTACTAGTATTAAGTCACTATATGCATCATATTCCCTTCATGACAGTATATTAATACCATTTTTATTAAAGTCACGGAGTATTGAGGACCTATACATCGGAAGTGGAGCCCGTGTTACAATATCCAGTCTTTTGTTAGCAGTGCAGAATAGCGGATCCAGATTAAGGTCTTTGACATTCCATCCTTTGGAAGATTTTGCAGTACCTTCAGATGAAGTTATGAGGATGATATGTTCGACATGCAAGAATCTTAAGAATCTCTCCCTTGCACATACACAAGAAATATCCACATATTGGGTTATTGAAGCAATCAAAACTCTTCCTCTTGAAACAATTTCCCTTTTTGGATGGAAAAACTGTAACTCTTCTTCTCTGCGCCTTTTAATCCCTCATATCAGTAGGCTGAAAATGTTTTGTATATCTGGTTGTCCCAAACTTACACACCAAGGTATTATTGGTTTTCTTCGTAGCACAACAAAACTACTTGTAGCCAAATTTGAAGACACAGGAGCAAATGTCAAATTTACTGGCTCAATACATCCAGATGTCATACCATGTTTGATTGATGTTTTTCCTAAGATTAGAGAGGTTTCGCCTGGTATTCTCTATCTCCAATAAATGTTTGTCTTTCATAGTGTTTCTCCGTTATATATTTTTGGAAATAATGTTTCAGCTTCTGAAATGGAAGAGAAAATTACTTTCGAAAACATTCTCTATGGAGATGAAAAAGAGATTACTATTGATGATATTGAATTTTGTGTTGATCGGATTGTTATGTTAACAAAATATCATCCTTAAAAACTTGAAAAGGCTGTGAGATTGTCTATTGATAATTGCTAAATAGATTAATGATTTGACTGAAAATCTAACATTTTTATACCCATTGTCTGTCTAAAGTATTCCAAAAATAATGGCCTTTATAAAGCAAGTTACATTGTGTTTCAAACTCATGTTCTTTCACAATAATAATCCTAGGGGATAATAAATCAAATAATTCTTATTTGAGTAATATCAGCTTTAATGTATTTAAACCATATCAATTGGAGAAATCTAGAAACAATCATCTTGTTTAAACTAAACAAAATTTCTTAAGGATTAGTTTTTTCATCTAAAACTAATTATTTGAAATGACCAAATATCAATCAGTATCGGATTACAAAATATGGGGAATGTTAAATATCCTATTTCTTTTTATCTCTCAACAGTGATCCAAAAACAGAGAAAAACAATTCAAAAAAAATCATGCATAATGCTGTTCAACTAAAGTGAGGATATGAATTCTATCTACTATAGTTTAACTTTTACAAAAATCTTCATGATTCGAATTAAATCAATTTTGTTCATAGTGTTCCCAATCAATATCTAAATTGAATTTTTATTTGGCAGGTTCCACAGGATAAAGATTTTGATTACAAATCAGCATTGGTCAAATAATACACATTTCTGATAGTCAGTCAGTAACAGGGGAACAAATTGGGAACAAAGAAGGGATAAGTTAACTATTATGGAATAAGGGTAATTTCATCATGGGGTATTATTCTGGAATGAAACAAGCGGGAGATATGTTGCCCAAAAGAAAAAATGGTTCTAATTCGGGCAAATATTAATATTTTTTTACGGTGAATATCATGAGATGATTTCAAGATGGTTTTGTTTTTTTAGTTATAATTGCCAGATTAGGTTTATTTTTTTGATTAATAGGAAACTTTTTGTGTGTATGATTATTTGATATTGCATTTTTATGGAATTCACAAGAATAATTCAAAATGCTATTCATTTATGGAAATGGGAGAGAGTTGTTCCTCCATTGTTAATATTTTAGTAAACCCTTTTTCTTTATAATTATATTTAAACAAAAAAGAGACAAATGGATTTTGGAAAGATCATCAAATCTCTTCACCTTGAAAGGCTTAAACCCTTCTTATATGATCCTCCAAAAAGAATTAAATTTACCGGACTTGATGTTATGAATATAATTATTATTGGGATATGCTCTTTTTGGGTTAGGTTGTGGAAATTCCATTATCCTCCAAATGTTGTTTTCGATGAGATTCATTTCGGGAATTTTACTAATTTCTATCTTAAGCACGAATACTTTTTTGATATACATCCTCCATTGGCCAAATTTTTATTTGCTATATTTGCATCTCTCTCAGAATATGATGCATCAATACCTTTTTCGAAAATATTTGGAAAAGAATATCCCTCGGAAAATTATGTACCATTAAGAATAACACCAGTGATGTTTTCATCCCTTACTCCATTGTGCATATATACAGCCGTGAGATTCGTTCCCTTTTCAAGAATTGCCGCATTTACATCAGCAATGTTATTCTGTTTTGATACCAGCGCAATATGTGAAGGCAGATTTATATTGACTGATGGAACATTGCATTTTTTTGTTGCTCTCAGTATGACATTAACCAATATATGGTTATCATTCCCTCGAGATTCTAAAGAATACTACATATGGCAGTGGATCGCTAGTTTTGGGTTAGGATGCGCATTTTCTGTCAAGTATACAGCCTTATCCCTTTGTATGGTTGTTGGAGTAACACAACTTGTTGATCTGCTTCTCGACTCTAATTTTGAAATTAATGCTGAGATGTATTCTAAACTATGTGTAAGAGCATTGTGGATTGCTGGCCCAGCATTTTCTTTTCATTTTTTGCTTTGGATAATTCATGTTGTGAATTTGCCATTCATAGGATGGGAGTATTCTGACGGAGATAAGCCTTTATTGAAGCTTGTGAATGGTAGCGATCCAAATTGTACTGATTATTCTCAAGTTGTAAGATGGCCTCCAATATTTGCTCGTGCTCTCTCAATAGTCATGAGTATACAGGTGAGTAATGCCCTAAATTATCAACCACACCCCTATATGTCACGTCCCATTGATTGGCCATTGCTTACAGATGTGTGGGTGGGATTTTGGAGTGAAAATGGACATGATATCAACTGTGTAGGGAATGTGTTTGTTTATTATATAGGTTTTTTAGGTGTGTTACTGATGGGAGCTGCATTTAAAAAGGATCACTGGATTAAAGCAGCTAGGTTCTTTATGGGATACTGGTTTTCTTATCTCCCATTCTTTGGAGTACCAAGAACAATGTTTTTATACCATTATCTTATCCCATTGATGTTTGCTTGCATGTGTTTTGGTGTATGCCTTGATTTTTGGTGTAGTCGATCAGTTAAAGGGTTCGTATGTGTCATAGCAATTTCACTCGCTGTATTTGGCTATTACGAATGGTCTCCACTCGTTTATGGGACCCCAACCCAAAATTTATACAAAAGAGTCTGGAATCGGGCCTGGATGCATGGCAGAAAGGGAAGGGAGAAGTTTGTCAAATACATGCAAAGCAAGTATGAGCTCGTAGAAAAGCTAGAAAAAACACCAACACCAAAACTAAGAAATAAATAGTTGTTTCATTTATTAAATATTCAATAAAACCGAACAAGCTGTGTGTTAGCATACCAACATAAAATCGCTCAGACGAACATATCATCAATGCGCAGAAACACGGATTTGGTTCATCATTGCGAAGCAATACATACTTCTAATCTTAAAGAAAAATGGTCCAGTGAATAGACCAAAACCCTCAAATTTGTTTGATTTACATTTCATACGTTTATTTACGATTAAATAAAATAGTTGCTCAATGGCTCTGTTGTATGAAAAAGACCAAGAGGCCTTGAAGAAATGGATGGATTATAAGGTGTCTTCCATGCAAATATCATTTGATAAGAGTATTTTTATGAATTATGTGTTAAGCTTAGTTAAACGGAATACTTCGGAGAGTCAAATGGTAACGTTACTAAAAGAGTTCATTCCACATCACGCCCAAGTCTTTTCAGCAGAATTATACCAACGTTTACAAAATAGAGATTTCTCGTTTACTTTAGAAGTAAAAGTTGAACCACCCAAGCCCGAACCTGTAAAAATTGTGCCAGCAGAAGCACCAAAAAGGGCAGAACCTGTTAAAATAGAGCCAGTCAAAGCACCACCAGCAGAATCTGCGAAAAAGGTTGAGCCGGTTAAGGTAGAACCAACCAAAGCTCCACCAGCAGAAGCTCCTAAAAAGTCAGACATTCACGATGCAATTATTCCTAAAGCACAAATTAAAAAAGAAACGCAATATCCTCCCAAAGCAGAGCGAACAGATAAGAAGAGCACTGACCAAAGAAAAGATACCAGGAAAGATGCTAAGAATAAAGGGAAATATGAAAAGCCGAAAAAATCGAAGAGGCAAGATTCTTCTGATTCATACTCATCAAGCGATTCATCAGATGATGAACAGCCATCTACTCAGAAAACTTTAGATATAGCTATGGAAGAGCCCGAGATGCAGCCTAGTATTCCCAAAGACAGGTTTATTGTGTATATTGCCGGGTTTAAACCTGGAGAAATTACAATAGGAAAGCTTTTCAAGACTTTTTTGAGATGTGGGAAAATATGTGCAATAGAAGAAGATCGCGCTAATGGGATCTTTTATTTAGAGTTTATAGAGTTAATTGGTGCCTATAGATGTGTACGAAAAGGGAAGAGGCTCCTTGGAAACGATTACCTTGGTATTGATTATGCTTTTGATCCAAAACAGGAAGAGCTTGATGCTATTGAGGCCGAATTAAAGGAGAAAACCCGAAAGGCTCAAACACATAATCAGATTGCTCCTACAAACAATGCTGTTGATTTAAAGAATGACATAGAATCAAAGATTTCGCATCTGAAAGCAGCAATGATGGAAATGGGTGATGATAAGAAAGAAGAAATGGCAAAATGCGAGACACAATTAGTTTTCCTCCAAAGTATGTTGAAAGAAATACAATCTAATACATAAATAAAACAGATTTTTAAACAATCGGGTTTTTGCATGAAGGACAGACTGATCTAATACGAATCCATTTTTCAATACACTGCTTGTGGAAAAAATGCATGCAAGGAAGAGATCCAACCATGTCCCCTTCACGTATGTTCCTCAAACAAATCCCACATAAACCAGTTTCTCCTGGGTGATCCGATGCAACATACAATTCAAATATAATTTTTGATACTAAAGATTGTGAAACATCACGAAAAGGATCAGATGCGGAAGCAATTGGATCCTCGTTTTTATTTGTACCAATAGTTTCCTTATTTATCTCTTCTATTATATATAGAACAAATATACTCAACAAACATACTATAATTATGACTAAAAAGGTATTAATTCGGATTAATCTAAAAATCCAGAGAAAAAGCGCTAATGATATTGCAATGCTTAAAAACTGCCTTATATGAGCTAATCTGAACATTCCAATGAGTATTTTAAACACAGATGGTGATCCGGTTCTAAACGCATTTGGAACTGTATTCATTAATTAAATGTATAAAAAGCAAGATTCAACACGCAACCATTGCCGTTTGATTTACTTAAAGTGTTTGTTCTTTTAATACCTCTAAAACTTCAGCATCAATGATCCAGGTTGACTTTGATCCAAACAATCCATCAACGCTCTCATCTCCATAAGCAAGCTCTGGTGGAATAGTTATCCTTCTGATTTCTCCTTCGCACGCTCCTCTTAATCCCAAATTAAAGCCCTTGATAAAATGAGAGTCATTAACTTTAAAATACATTGGCTTTCCTTCCTTATATGTATCTTTCACAGGAGTAGAACGCCCTTCGACCCTAGCAACAATATGTGCATATACAAAATTCTCGTCTTCAACATATTTTTTACAACCTTTTATCTCCCTCTTTATACCAATTTTAAGTTTTGTCTCGATGTCTTTAAGCGAATTACCGAAAGCAAAAAAGAGAAATGATAATAACATGTTCGAAAGTAAATAAAAGCGGTTTGGTCAAATCGATTATTTTTTAGACTTAGGGCTGTAGCCTCTCTTAAGCGTGTCCAGTAGGTAGGGGTTGTTATTCCTGATGTGGTTCTTAAGCTCCTTGAGAATAGCAGACTGATACTTCAGGTCATTTACTAGCTGAGTAAATCTATGTTGTACCATTGGCTTGATCTCTTCCTCGCCCATTTGTTCGAAAACCAGCCTGAATACCTCGAGCTCCTTGATGTCAGCACTGCTAATAAAAACTAGCGAGTTCTGCCCATCTTGGTCGATTTCTAATCGGTAGGATATTATTTCTCCACTCTGGTCATTATTTGGGGTGAGCATGTCGATAATAACTTTCGGGAATGCTTGATATTCAACGTTCAGACCGCTTGCTTCCTTAATAATTCCAAAATTCTCCTGATCTAATTCACATTTCAGTATGAAGAATATATCAGTGTCAAATGTTAATGTTATCTCTATATTTTCGATTTGATACAATGAATCTGGTTCAATATTCAACTCTCTGCAATCTTTATCCGATATCTCACCCGTCGATTTAATTCTTTGCTGGCTTGGGAGATCCAATATCTTTATATGCTCATCAAAAATATATGGTTTGCGAAATTCAACGATTTTGACCCGAATTTTTTGTTGATTTATGGTGTTTTCGTTTCTCATTTCGATATTTATGAAATTATAAAACACTGTAACGCCACCGGACAAACAATGATAGTAATTTGGGAATTTACTCATTTGGTTAATAATCGTTAAATGCTAAACCGATACTATTTTATTATGAAAGAACATAATTGGTGTTTTCAATAGACATGATATGCAGAAACATGTTCAGTTCAGAGAGATCTTAAGGTTTTTGAGATTTGATCATGTTTAGAATACACTGATCACCAGTTCCATGATGTTTCATTCATCCAATTTTTCTAAAGATGATAAAGAGAAAGACTGATTAGAATGAGCCAAAATGCTACACAATGATGGAAGAGAAAGCAAACATAAACTTGGATTCTTCAAATATGCTTCTATTATTATAGTCTTGGTTTTGTATTAGGAGAGAAATTATTCTCTCTCCTTAATCATAATAAAGAAGTTGACAAAGAGAATTGCAAATATCATGAACATCACCTGCTTTTTCAACACTTAGATAACTGATTCGAGTATGAATCAGATCTAGAATATGAAAGACTAATGTTAAGAACCATTCCACAACTCTTCTTGTAGAATTCTTGAAAAATTATGCTATGAAACAACAAACATCGAATATTCACATCATGCTTGTCTCCATTATAAACAACAATTCCATCTTTCTCTTGACAACAAAGACGAGAACAAAAACGCTCAATTATTCCAAAATGTGATTCCCATTCTCTCAACAAATAAATAATTTCAATCCGATCATTTCTATCACCATGAATTAGTACTGATACATGAAAATCAATGAAATGACAAAATACATCATAATTACACGAGTCAAAAAAAGCTACAAAATCTTGATCTGAATGATCATCATATAAAGGTACCTCCTTGGTATAGATTATTCATTGGATATCCCAAACAAGACATGCAATTTGCCAGTTTGGTTCTTATTGAGTACTTTATTTAGTATTTATGTTTGAAGATATTGTGCGTGACTTCAAACCTCAAATCGAGCTTGTAAAGCATTCTTTTGATTCTCAGAAGAAAGTGAGGAAATATTATGAGGTTGTTGAAGCCTATATTAGTGTTTTCGGTCATATATTTAATTATATTTTCGATGATCTTTTTAACTCACCTGGAATGGAAGAAGAACACTACAATTATATCAAAAGCCTTGGAATCAAAATAAAGAATGAAAAAATTCCTTATATGTTATCTATCAGAGGAATAAGAAACGATTTTAACACAGATCGTCTCAATTCATTGAAAAGAAGACTTGTTTATTCCATGCTCATATATCCTTTGAAAAAATCTTTGCAATTATTGAACTATGATTTTAAATTCATTTTTTCAGATGTATATGGTTATTATTCATTTGTTTATTATTTGTTAAGGACCACGTCGGCAAAGCCAGAAATCAGGGACAAGATAAAGAAAGTCCAACGATTCATTTGTGATTTGTATTTGAATAGTGAATTGTATTGTTTTCCTTTCATGTCTTATGCAGAGGGATTTTTTTTTGCATTTCGAAAATCAACAAAAATTTGTGTGAATAACTTTTTAAGCCTCATATTAGCATACATTCCCAAGTACCAGCTCCATGATGGTAATAATGAAGACAAAATTATTCGTCTAATCGATTTAGAAAACGGGATTCAAATCAGATTTTTGAACAAGAAAGAAGGTATTAACAATGGAATGAAGATTGTTGCCGTGTTTAAGAACTCTAGTTTTGAATGGCATTATAAATCATTTCATTTGTCATCAATTGCCAAGAAGAAAGATCATCAAGTTAGAAAAGATTCCTCAGATTTTTTGAGTTTGATATCATTTTCGACCCCATTCAGTAATAGTCATACAACAGTGCCCATTTTTGGTCTTAATCAAGCATTCAATAATTTCCGAGAGCCTCTATTATATGTCATTCTTTATGGATTGGGTTTTGGTCCATTTACATTTTTCCACATAAATCTATTTGCTATTGGGGGCTTTTTTATAATTTCTAAAGGCTTATCTGATCATGATTTATGGAGCGTTTTTATTAAAAAAAATGGAATTCAAAAACTGAATCAGAAACAACGATCGTGCCTGGCAGAGAGAATTCTTGAAATATCCATTCTTTCATCTTCATTTGGTTTACATGACTTACACACTAACAATGTTATGATTAAAATAGATGGTGATGATGTAAGTCTTAAAATTATTGATTTTGCATATTGTGATGATAATCTAACTGTTCCTTCAATAATAACATTAAAGGCATCTTTTTACCCATTGATCAAAATTCTCAGAGATGGTAGTTTAAAAGATATGATCAATTTCAATCATGACCATTCATATCTTCGTTTTCTTTCTCCTCGAGATTATGAAAGCAT